>Ga0208459_1000669_pt1 | contig 35888 bp, 22 predicted proteins | sample AD_UKC087_MetaG_FD_184433 | JGI IMG/M metagenome (GOLD analysis project Ga0208459, IMG submission 184433) | Active sludge microbial communities of municipal wastewater-treating anaerobic digesters from USA - AD_UKC087_MetaG (SPAdes) (version 2) | ecosystem: Engineered > Bioreactor > Anaerobic >... | reverse complement strand
CGGGTTTGACAGGTGGACGGCAATTATGGGTGGCTCTGATACCATCCGTGATTACATTGCCTTCCCGAAAAACAACCAGGCCCGCGACGTGATGATTGACACCCCGGCTCCAATAAAGGAGGAGCAGTTGGAAGAGCTGGCTATTCAGATCAAAAAGGAGGAGGGATAGCCTCTTTCCCCGCATAGCGGGAAATACGGCTTTTCTCCTTGTTTGTTCTGTTTGCCGACTGCCGGGGCCGGTTCTGATGGCCGGGGGCGCTCCCTCCGGCGTCACCTTCCAGGCTTCAACCTGCGGCTTTTCTCCTTGTTTGTTCTGATGGCCGGGGGCGCTCCCTCCGGCGTCATCTTCCAGGCTTCAACCTGTTATTTCTGTGAAGAACTCCTGACCTGCACCATTGGTTCTGATGGCTTAGCCGGTTCCGCTGAAATGCTTAAGCCGGGGCCGGTTCTGACGGTTTGGCCGCTCTCTTCACCTTTCAGGCCACAGCCTGTTACTTGTGTGAAGATTTTCTGGCCTGAACCATCGGCTCCGACGGCTTTGCAAAAGGTATGGAGAAGCAGAACAGTGATCCTTTTCCCGGAGTTGAGAATAGCCATATTGAGCCGCCAAGAAGCTCGACGTATGCCTTCGAAATACTCAGGCCGAGGCCGGTTCCGCTGTACTGCTTCGAACTCGGACCCTCAACCTGGAAGAATCTGTCAAAGACCTTCTCCCGGTACTCCGGAGCTATACCTATACCTGTGTCAGACACAAAGAATTCTACCATCTCACCCCTGACCACGTAACCCAGCTCTATCCTACCGCTTTTGGTGAATCTCAGTGCATTGTTGAGCAGGTTGGAAAAAATCTGGATCACCTTTGTTTCATCTGTCACCATCTGTGCATCCTGGTCATCAAGGTGTGTGGTAAAGTTGAGCACCAGGCCCTGACCCTGGGCTCTCATCAGGTACTGGTTGTGGAGTTTCCTGATCAGCTGGTTTATGTTGACGGTTGACCGGCTGATCTTTACCAGGCCCGTCTCGATATTGGAGATATCGACAATGTCAGTGATGATTGAGAGCAGCTGGTTGCTCGACTGATAGATTATATCAATATATTGTCTGCGCGAGTCATCCGTGGTGTCAGGAGAGTCAAGCAGGGTTGTGAATCCGACGATGGCGTTCATCGGGGTACGGATCTCGTGCGAGATGTTGTGCAGGAATGCTGTCTTCAGCCTGTCACTCTGTTCCGCCTTTTCCTTGGCCCTGATGAGCTCCTCCTCTATCAGCTTCCGTTCGGTGATATCTGATATGAAGCCTTCGAGGGCCACCAGCCTGTCACTTTCGTAATAGCCCCGGCCGCGCTCCCAAACCCATTTCCTGCTTCCCGATGAGGTAATGATCCTGTATTCTATGGTATACAGGTATCCGGTCTCCAGAGCTTCCAGGATATTATTCCGGACTATCTCCACATCTTCCGGATCAATTATCGAACTGAAAGTTCTTATTTTATTATCAATGAATTCATTGGGCAGGTAACCGGCCAGCTCGTAGATGCCGTCGCTGATGTACTGCATGCTCCAGTCGGGGTCGTTGTTGCAGCGGAACACCACTCCGCGGAGGTTATTGATGATGGTGCTGAGTTTTTTGTTGCTCTCGAGCATCTCCTCCTCGGTGCGTTTACGGTCAGTTATGTCACGGCCGATGCTCTGGAAGAACTTTTTCCCTTCTACCTCAACGGTATAGGCGCTGACCTCTATGGGAAACGTGCTTCCGTCGCTACGCTTGTTAACGGTTTCGATATATGATGAACCTGTCTCCTGGAGATTCCTGATGTGTTCTGATAACAGTGACACCTCATCCGGGGTACGGATCTCAGATACATTCATGCCGATAAGTTTCTCGCGCGGATAGCCATATGTGGTGACTGCCCGTTCATTTGCCTCGACAATGTTCATATCGCTGTCAATCAGCAGGATGATATCATTTCCGTATTTCATCACGAAATCGAAGTGTTTCATGATTGCCTGCCGGTTCAGTTCTTCCTGCTGTCTTTCACGGAGGTAGCGGGCTTTGGTTGATTTTATAATCAGCCAGGCCATGATGGCAAGGACAATGTAAACTATACCCATGATCATCCAGAGCATGGTTACTTCGCGTATTGACCTGGCCAGTATCTCCGAGGTTTCCTTCTTGGCGATGATGTACCAGTTGGTTTCGGGTACTTTCCTGACTGAAGCGACCACTTCAGTGCCTGTATAATCAGTGTAAACGCTAGCTTCATTTGCGTCTGTTTCCGGATTCATGACGCTCAGTTCCATCGGACCGGCCGCGAAGGTGACAGCTTTGTCATGTCCTGCAAGGTGTGAGCCGTTGAGGTAGATTACTGAGTCACCCTCAAAACGGAACAATATACACTCCGAGGTGCTTCCCGGTGTCGGCCAGGTTGAGAGCATCGGAAACAGTTCTTTTTCCGGATCTATTCTCAGGACCAGCACGCCGGCAAGCACCGTGTCGCCCTCGTAGGGCATCCTCATCGGGATGAGCAGGTCGAGGTGAAGGTAATCGATCACTTTCGCCATATGCAAATCAGACAAGGAAATGACCGGATTGGAAATGACTTTGGTGACAGTGCTCCTGAGGTATTCTCCCATCACCGCTTCTTCAGGCGGAACAGCTATTCCGGGGTTTCCTCCCGCGTCAAGCATTACTGCACCTCTGAAGTCGTAGTTTTCAATAAGGGTGGTAAGCAGCTGGTTTAGTCTTGACTTTTCACGGATGGAGTTTTCCTTGATGAACATAGCGTCAATATGCTCTACCAGCGTGACATTCTCATGGATCAGTGTTGCGTCATTGAGATGCTCTTTTTTCCAGTCAGACACCTGTATTGTTTTCACGTTGGCTATGGCCTCCATTTCAGTGACGGCATCGCGAAGCAGTCTTTTCTTCTGACCTTCGGAGTAGGTAATGATTATGGCTGTAAGGACTGCGGCAGTGAAAAGAATAACGCTCACGGAGTTCCATGGGAACGGTGACTTATTGTTCTTCTTTTTCATCGGGTTTCTGAAAATAGAATTCGGCCGGGACATTAAGTTAAAACAAATGTACTTAATCAACCTTAAAATCAGGACGATTATTGTGCCGTTACACAATAAAAATGGTCCGCACTGAATCTTCCAGCCAGGCGCCTGATCAATTCATTAACCAACCACGAGTATTCATGATTTCGCCGGTAATGGTATACTGGATCAGAAACCCACAGCCAGTGATGGCGTACCGGATCAGAAGCTCATATTCAGAGATTCACACTTCCGCTTCGGCGGAACAGTGAAAGAGACGAAATCAGGCTCCTATTTTGCGTTCCTTTTTTCCTTTTTCTCCTTACGCTTCTCTTTCAGACTCTTTACAGGCTCTTTCTTTTTGTCCTTCTTTGTTACGAGACCTTTCGTCATGACTGTAGTACTATGATTTAAAGCACCTTATAATAACAGGCACATTGGTGTGCCAGGTGAGGATAAAATTAGTAACCGGGAATTGAAAATGCAAGAGTGTTGAATAAAAAGTAAAAAGTTGTCAACAGGCATGAAATGTTCATGACAGCTTGCAGATTAGTCGAAGAAAGGGTTCTTTTTATCCAATGAGAACCCCTTTTGGTCAAATAGGGTTTCTTTGTCTGTTTCTTTATTATTAATTTTAAAGTTGTTTTCTTGACGGCTGAGCATATTTTTTATTCCGAAAGGATTGCCCGGTGCTATTTGCCCCGGATTAATTATCTTGCACTGTGTGAATATAATATGCCCGGCCCTGTTCACGAGCCGGGTTCTCTTTTTTACGGCTCAACCGGAAGGGATTGTCACTGTGACTGACGGGAGCAGGGCGTATTAAAATCACAATCAGCCGGCCTGGTAACAACAAGAAAGGCAATTGGTTAAGGGTTGCGACGATAAGACCGGAGTAATATTCGGGGTTCTCTCTTTTCATGCCTTACAAGGACTTCGGAAAGTTTATGCAGGGTATGATTCTGAATGGTTGATATGGAATCTGTGAAATTGCAGTAAAAATGAAAAGAATTGTGCCGGGCTGCAGGGCAAACTGCAGAAAAAGGTTTTTAAAAGTAATTGTACCGTGCGGATTATTCCTTGTTTCATCACTGGGTCTGTTGGCGCAGCCAGTTGTAGATTTCAGTGCGGACAGGACTACAGTGTGTGCCGGATCTATGGTAACCTTTACAGATCTGACGCAAAATATTTCAGGTGAGGCAACCTACAGCTGGGATTTCGGGAATGGAGCCATACCGGCAACTGCAGCGGGCGTGGGGCCTCATGTAGTATATTATTCAACAGCAGGATCCGTGACAGTTACCCTTAAGGTTACTGATGAGGCAGGAGAAGGTGAAGAGACTAAAACCGATTACATCACGGTTGATGGGGTTGCCCCATTTTTTGAGTCCTGCCCGGCTGCCACAATCATTCAGCCAGCTGACGCGGGTCTCTGTTCGGCAGTGGTTGATTACTCCTCATTAGTGAGCGTCACAGGATCTCCCGAGCCTGCTCTGACCTATAGTTTTAGCGGCGCAACCACTGGTACCGGAAGCGGTACAGGTAGCGGATCTTCTTTTAATATTGGTAGTACTCAGGTTGAAATTGTTGCACAAAACTCCTGCTCAACGACAGACATCTGCACTTTTACGGTCTTTATTGACACTCCTCCGGTAGCTGAGGCAGGAGGACCCTATCAAACATGCTCTGGCTCTTCAGTTAGCCTGACAGGCAGCAGTTCCTATGACCCCGATGCTGCCTGCGGTGATATTATTGCTTCTTATGATTGGGATATTAATAATGATGGCATTGATGATCTTAACGGGGTTTCATTGACCCTGACTCATGCAATGCTTACCGGTTACGGTCTCGGAGCAGGGGTGCATCAGATCCGACTGACTGTAACAGACAGCTACGGAGTAGCCGGTACTGATTATGCCACCATCACCATAAATGCTTCGCCTGTGGCGACAGCTTCGAATAACAGCCCGGTATGTGAGGGTACACCGTTAACATTAACAGGAGGTCCTGATGGAATGACGGAATATCTTTGGTCTGGTCCCGACGGGTTTTCATCCACGGATCAAAATGTGACTGTATCAAACTTAGCTTCAGTTGGCATGTCAGGCACCTATTCACTGACTGTTACCGATGCATCAGGATGTACCGGATCTGCAACCACCGTTGTCACAGTAAATACCCTCCCGCCGGCAAATGCCGGATCAGCCCGGACTATTTTCGAGGGTCAGGGTACAAGGATTGGTTCAGATGCAAACAGCGGCAGCACATATGCATGGACATCAGACCCGCCCGGCTTCACTTCCGGCGTAGCTGACCCTGTCGTTACTCCTTCAACAACAACCACCTACACGGTAATCGAGACTGTAACGGCAACGGGCTGCAGTAACAGCAACAGTGTAGTTGTGACAGTCAATAACCTGCCTGCTTCATTTATACCGCCATGGTGGCCTGGCAACGGGACTGAGCACATGAATTTTTACATTGCTACTGCAACTCTTGATGGTACAGACCTTCAGCCCGGTGACATGATTGCTGTCTTTGACGGTGAAATATGTGTTGGTGTGGGAGGATTGACGGAGGTTCTCACAGGGTCAAACCCCCTGCCTGTCTCTGTATCACGCGATGATGAATATACACCTGAGATTGACGGATATACACCCGGAAACAGTGCAACATACAGAGTCTGGGATGCAAGTGAGGATGAAATCCATCACTATACAACCGCTGACTATATCTTGGGAGACGGGGTATTCTCAGAAGGAGCAACGGCCCATCTTAGTCTTTCTGCCGTTAGCCCGCTGACTCATACAATAAATATCTCCTCGGGCTGGAACATATTTTCGTCATCGGTGATTCCTGATGACCCCAATATGCTCTCAGTGGTTCAGCCACTCATTGATGCCGGAAGGCTGGTGAAAATACAGGACGAAGCCGGATCCGCTCTTGAGTACCTGGGGAATCAGTGGTACAACTTCATTGGAGATATAAGTCCTGCCGAAGGGTATAAGATCAGGGTTAACGCAACCACCTCACTGGATATACAGGGCAGACCTGTCAGTTCTCCCATTGATATTTCACTGACAAATGGATGGAATATAATCAGTTATTGCTTCATGAACAGTCAGCCGGCATTGGATGCATTTGAACCTCTGATTGATGGTGGAACACTTGTTAAGGTCCAGAATGAGGCGGGCATGGCAATTGAATACCTTACCGGTTTTGGTTGGATTGATAATATAGTAAACCTTTCACCCGGGAAAGGATATAAAGTAAGGACGAATTCAAACACTACCCTGACCCTGACAGATGGTTCGGGAGGAGGGCATAAAAGCGCAGATGTGTCAGCCACAGCCACACGTTTTGTTCCTTCCCATACCGGGAACGGACTGGATCATATGAATCTGTATATTTCCGCAGAAGCAGCCGGCAACCTCAGATTGAAGGAGGGAGATGAAATTGGAGTGTTTGACGGGGAAACATGTGTGGGTGCTGGTATTGCCGGAGGTCATGACCAGGCGTTTATCTCAATACCGGTATCACTGGATGATCCTGTAACCGTTGAGAGGGATGGTTATATCGAAGGGAACAGGGTAAGTTTAAAAGTGTGGCGTGCCGAAAGCAACGTGGAGGTGTTCCTCGAATCAGTAAAGGGTCATGATGGAACTCCCGTATTGTTTGTCAGGAATGGTACCGCGGTGATTAATTCATTCCCATCCGTTGCTGAGGCATTCCTTGGAGTTGCATACCCCAATCCTTCATCTGACAAGACCACATTCCCAATAGAACTTACCGGAGATGACCACATCCGGCTTGAATTATATAACTCATCCGGAGTTCTGGTCAGGACTATCTATAATGGCCTGTTATCAGCAGGCAGACATATGATTGAATGGGATAACCGTGATGCATCAGGGCAAAGAGCCAAAGCCGGTCTTTACTTCTACAGACTGGCAACAGGTGACTTTTCATCCTCAAAATCTCTGGTTATCGTGAACTAAGGAGTTGAAGACAATTATCCGAACAATAAATAAAAGTACCCTATAATGAAAAAGACAGTTGCATTATTCCTGATATTGTTTCTGGTAATTCTGAAATCAGGGGCACAGTGTTTTACTCTCGTGTATGAGGGCAACGGTGTGGATCACATGAATTTCTATTTTACCGGAGCAACCGTCAATGGTGTTAATCTACAGCCAGGTGATGAAATTGGAATCTTCGACGGCAATTTATGTGTCGGGAGAGCAACCCTGACACAGGTGCTGACGGGCGGAGTGCTCCTTCCGGGGGTGGCCTCATCAGACGATAATACCACTCCGGAAATTGATGGCTATACCGCTGGTCATGCCATCACTTACAGACTATGTTCAGGCGGGACCGTGATAACCAATGTGACTGCCACATATTCACTTGGTACGGGAACCTTTGCTGTAGGGGCAACAGTGCAGTTGTCGCTGGCGGGGATTACTGAATGTACCAATCCGCCTCTCCTGACACTGGCAGAAACTTCAGGCAGTACCTGTGGTATAAACCCCGTTACCGTTACCGGCAACACTTTCGGAGGCAGTGCAACCAGTGTTACCATTACAACCAACGGTCAGGGAACCCTAACGCCTTTATCAGCCAATACATCACCGTTCAGCTTTAGCTATACCCCTGCCACGGCAGATGCCGGACAGACGGTGGTGATTGAGGTAACAACCGATAATCCGGAAGGAGCTCCGTGCACTCCGGCAAGCTCATCCTATTCTCTCACGGTTAACCCTCTCCCTTCTACCAGTAACATAACAGGCAATGCCACCCCTGCCTGTAACGCTACAGGTATCGTTTACAGTGTAACCGGACTTGCCGGATCAACCTACGCGTGGTCTGTTCCAACAGAAGCAAATATTTTTTCAGGGCAGGGCACCAACTCCATCACTGTTAATTTCGGTCAGTCAAATGGTAATATTACTGTTACCGAGACCAGTGCGGCAGGATGTGTTGGTCCACAACGCACTCTTGCCATCACCCTGCAGGGATGCGGTCTTGATGCTGACTTTTCAGCTACCCCTCTGAATGTTTGTACCGGCAGCCAGGTAACTTTTACCAATACTACGGCGGGTGCAACACCTGCAGCTGCCTACAGCTGGAACTTCGGCTCCGGAGCCACTCCTGCCAGCGCAACGGGAGCAGGGCCTCACAATGTTGTTTACAGTACAGTGGGGTCAAAGACGGTAACGCTTACCGTTACAGAGGGTGTAACAAGTACAGAGACCAAGACAGATTATATTACCGTCAACACCGTACCTTCTGCGCCATCTGCAATAACGGGAACTGCTTCAATATGTCGGCCGCAGACTGATGTCACATATTCCGTTCCGCCTCTTGCCGGCGCTACCAGCTACCAATGGAATTACACCGGTCAGGGCGCTACCATTGTTGGAAATACCAATACTGTTACCATTTCATTTAACTCCAGTGCCACTTCCGGCATACTGACGGTTCAGGGGGTCAATGATTGCGGCAATGGCCAATGGAGCCAGGGTTATAACATAACAGTCAACGCAATGCCTTCACAGTCACCCGTTACCGGGCCTGCAGCACCACCATGCCGCAGTGCGGGGAATGTATATTCCGTGACCGCTACTGCAGGATCAAACTATGTATGGGAGGTGCCTGTGGATGCTGATATTACCTTGGGACAAGGTACCAGCAGTATTACGGTTACTTTTGGAAGCACCGACGGGCATGTCTCAGTCACTGAGACAAACGCGGCAGGATGTACTGGTGCCCCCAGAAGTCTTTATGTCGAACTTCAGGGCTGTGGACTCAATGCTGATTTCACTGCTGAGCCACGAACAGTGTGCGCAGGATCATCAGTTGTTTTTTCAAACACCTCCGGGGGAACATCGGGCAATACAACTTTTGCATGGAACTTTGGTGAGGGTGCAACACCTGCCACGGCAGCAACTGCCGGCCCTCATACAGTTAGCTACAGCTCCGGCGGGTCAAAAACAGTCTCGCTGACAATAACTGACGGAGCCAGCGATACGGAGACAAAAACGGGTTATATAACCGTTAATCCGCTGCCGGCAGCAGCAGAAACAATAACAGGAACACCTTCAGTTTGCCGGGGCAGCAGTGCCTCCTACACTGTGCCGGCCATTTCAGGCGCTACATCATATTCATGGGTGTATAGTGGCCAGGGTGCGGATATAAATGGAACAACGAATACAGTAACAATTAACTTTTCCTCCACTGCCACCTCGGGAACGCTGACAGTGAGAGGCGTTAACAGTTGTGGCAACGGGACGCTGAGCCAGGGCTATGCAATCACCGTCAACCCGCTGCCTCCTGCTCCGGGGGTTGGTGAGATCACCCAGCCAACATGCACTGTAGCCACGGGAAGCGTGGTGCTCACCGGCCTGCCTGCAGGAAACTGGACTATAAATCCGGGAAACAGAACCGGCACAGGTTCAACAGTAACCATCACCGGTCTTACTCCCGACACATATAACTTCACTGTAACAAACTCCAATGGCTGCACTTCCGAGGAATCGGCAGACATTATCATAAATGCACAACCTGCTATCCCGGCCAGGCCTGTTATTGGCGCGGTTACTCAGCCGACCTGTGCCGTATCAACGGGCAGTGTCGGGATAAGCGGGTTACCTTCAACGGGCACCTGGATACTCACCCGCAACCCGGGCGGAGCGCAGGTGAGCGGCACTGGAACTACCTTTACAGTAAGCGGGATACCTGCAGGAACATATACCTATACCGTCACCGCTGCATCAGGATGCGTATCGGTAGCCTCGGATCCGTTTACCATTAATTCCCCGCTGCCTGTACCTGACATACCTGTGGTTTCAGTCAACTGCCAGGGAGGGGTCAATCGCGCAATAGTTACAGTCACATCTCCTTCCGGTGCAGGGTTGGAGTACAGGCTTAACAGCGGTGCCTGGCAGGAGAGCAACGTTTTCAATAATGTGGCCAACGGCAACCACCGTGTAACTGTCCGCAACCCGGCCGGGTGTACAGCCACAACACCCGAATTTTCTGTCAACTGCGGCTGTGTGAATCCGCCTCTGCTGACACTGTCAGAAACCACAGGCAGCACCTGTGGCACAGCCCCCGTTACCATTTCAGGCAACACTTTCGGAGGCAGCGCCACCAGAGTCACCATCACTGAAAACGGCGCGGGATCAGTTTCACCCGGCTCTTCCACGGCATCACCCTTTATCTTTACCTACACCCCGGCATCAGGTGATTTGGGAAGAACGGTTGTTATCACCGTGACAACGGACAATCCTCTTGGTTCGCCCTGCGCTAATGCCACGGCTACCTATACATTGACGGTCAACACGCTTCCTGCAGCGCCTGTCAGGGGTACTGTTACCCATCCTACATGTGTGCTGCCAACGGGAAGTGTAGTACTGAACAGCCTGCCGGGCACTGGTGAATGGACTATTACGCGCACTCCCGGAGGCCAGACAACAACTGGTTCGGGTACAAGTGCTACCATCACCGGGCTGCAGCCGGGAACCTATACGTTCACGGTGACTGACGCCAATGGTTGTGTTTCTCCCTCATCAGGGAATGTTGTTATCAATGCTCAGCCTGCTACCCCTTCAGCTCCTGATGTGGGGGAAATAACACAACCCACCTGTGCACAGTCTACCGGGAGTGTTGTGTTGAGCGGGCTGCCTGCCACCGGATCATGGACTCTGACCCGCTCACCCGGCAACCTGACAATCCCGGGCTCGGGAGCCACCTACACTGTATCGAACATCCCGCCCGGCACCTTTACCTTTACTGTCACTAATGCTGCCGGGTGTGTGTCACCGCCATCTGATGAGGTTGTCATAGTGCAGCAGCCGAACATTCCCGTGGTGCCGCGTATAGGAAACATTACCCATCCCACCTGTGAGCTGGCCACGGGGACCGTCGTTCTTGAGAACCTGCCGGAGAATGGTGAATGGATACTTACCCGTTACCCGGGAGGTGCAACCCTCACGGGAACAGGCTCCAGCGCCACAATCTCATCGCTTCCGGCGGGAGTGTACAATTTTGCGGTTACCAATGCTGAACAATGTACCTCACCGGTTTCTGACAACGCGGTGATAAATGCCCAGCCACCTATACCCAATGCTCCCGTTGTGGGAACAATCACCCATCCTACCTTCCAGGTGGCAACGGGAAGCGTGGTGCTGTCAGGATTGCCCTCGCCAGGCACATGGACACTGATAAGGTACCCTGACCAGTTCACCAGCCAGGGAACAGGCACAACACGCACGGTGTCAGGTCTCCTGCCGGGAACTTATACCTTTGCCGTTACAAACTCCTATGGCTGTACCTCGGAACAGACAGGTGAGGTGGTGATCAACGCCAGACCGGGTGCGCCGAGGGTTATAATAACCAGCCCGCCTGTCATCTGCGAGAATGAGACTGCTGATCTCACCGATCCGGCGGTTACGGCAGGATCGGACGCGAATCTTACCTTTACATACTGGACAGATGCGGAGGCAACTGAAGCTTACCCCACACCGCAGGCTGCACCGGCCGGAATCTATTATATCATGGGTACATCAACGGCCGGATACTATACAATCAGACCGGTAGTGGTCACGGCTGACCAGCTTCCCGTTGCGAATGCCGGACCCGACACGGTGCTTCACTATGTATTTCGCACAACCCTGAATGCCGAAATCCCGGCAATCGGAACAGGCATCTGGGAACTGGTGACGGGAAGCGGAGATATCTTCGACTCTGCCGCTCCATCCACGCACGTTAGCGGACTCTCTGTAGGGGAGAATGTCTTCAGCTGGACAGTCACCAACGGAGCATGTGATCCCGTGACTGACCTTATGGTGGTGAGGGTGAACAATCTGACCATTCCTACACTGATCACACCCAACGAGGACGGACGCAACGACTACTTTGAAATACGCGGTCTTAAAGAGACTCTGGGCACGACAGAGCTGACTATCTTCGACCGCCGCGGCCTGAAAGTTTACGAAAATAATAATTATACAAATGACGAGGGCAATCGCTGGGATGGTCGCGACTATAACGATAATCCCCTCCCGGAGGATACCTACTTCTATGTGATAAGAGCAGTAAATGGAGTATCCATAAGCGGATACGTCGTTGTGAGACGTTAAATGTGCGGATTCGCTCCGCGATAAAAATAAAAACAAGTCATACCAGGTAATAAAACTCGTAGTAATGAAAAAGTTAATAAGTCTGTCGGTTCTGGCTCTTCTGCCAGTGATGCTGATGGCCCAGCTTACGCCGGTAAATGACCAGTATATTCTCAATCCGTTGACTATCAACCCGTCGTATGCCGGAAGCAGGGGAGGGCTAAGCATTGCGGCATTCTACCGCCAGCAGTGGGTGGGCATTACAGGCGCCCCCCGGACAATGAGTCTCGAGGTTGATGCCCCGGTGCTCTCAAACAAGCTTGGACTGGGACTGTTCATTGTCAATGACCAGATTGGAGTGACAAAACAGACAGAATTCATGACATCATATGCCTACCGGATCAGCCTTGGGAATGGCGGCACACTGGCACTTGGCCTGGGAGCCGGGCTGGTGGCAACCAACACCGCATGGTCTGACCTGGTGGTAATCGATCCGGGCGATGATTACTTCCTGATTGATTCAAAGGTGTTTGTGGTGCCCGATTTTAGTTTCGGAACATACTATACTGTCAAAAACTATTTCCTCGGCTTTTCAATCCCGAGACTGCTGGGATACAAGTTCGACTTTGACAGGAACAAGTACTCACTGCACTTTGAACCTGGTCAGTACAATTATGTCCTTACCTCGGGTTATATGTTCCCGCTGGGAAAGAAAGGCAGGTTCATGCCCTCAGCCCTGCTCTCCTATTCACCAGGCGACAGGCTCCTGTATGACGGCAGCCTCCATTTCATTCTGTTTGACAGACTGTGGCTGGGAGCAACCTACCATAGCACCGGCTCGGTTACGGCGCTGGCCCAGTTTGCCATAAACAACCAGTTAAAGGTGGCATACTCCTACGACTATAACTTCGGGAAGCTCGGGACATACAACAGCGGCTCACACGAGGTGATGTTCCGCTATGAGTTCCGCTACAAGGTCGATGTGGTGAATCCATTGATTTTTTAGGCATTGGTGCCTGTCCGCGTTTTCAGGTGACTCATGGAAATCATGTTGGAGAGGCCGGCCGTTTTTTGCATGGATACTTTTTTATATGGTGTTAAATAATTTAATGTAACTTAGGCAATCTGAACTTAACTGTTATGAAAATAAGGACCTCGCTTTCGGTTTTTGTTTTAATTCTGGCGCAATGCATTGTCTCTGCCCAGCAATCGCCTTACAGCATCAGCAAGACCGCCTTCAGCACTGACAGCTATGACGAGTTTGCCCCGGTGTTTTTCAGGAACGGGCTGGTGTTCTGTTCTGACAGGGGACAGGCAGTAAACAGTGAAGGCCGGGCTGTGGTGAAATTGTTGTATGTGGATACCACGGGCTCAGGTAAGAAGGCCAGGATGCTCTCCAAATCGCTGAAGAGCAAGCTGAATGATGGCCCCGCAACCTTTAATCGCACGGGTGATACAATCTATTTTTCCAGGAACCTGGTGGTTGAAGGAAATTTAAGGCTGCTCTCAACCTACCGTAACAAGCTGGGGCTCTTCTACGCGGTAGCCGGGGAAAAGGGATGGGATAACATACGCGAACTCAGGTTCAATACCGAATGGTTCAATATTACCATGCCCACTCTCTCGCATGACGGACAGAGACTCTATTTTGCATCGGACAAGCCTGATGGTTTGGGAGGACTCGATCTTTACTACAGCAATTGGAGGAACGGGTACTGGGAGGACCCGGTTAACCTCGGACCTGAGATCAATACGGAAGGAAACGAGACATATCCCTTCATCAGCCAGACGGGTGAACTTTTCTTTTCCTCGGACGGAAGGGGAGGACTTGGTGGAAAGGATATATACGTCACAAAAGAAAAGGATGACGGCTGGCATACGCCGGTGAGACTGTCGGCGCCGGTGAACTCGGAGTATGACGACTTCGGCATCGTTACCACTGCGGATGTCAGGGAGGGCTATTTTTCCTCAGACAGAGACAAATCAGTTGATATTTACTACTTCAAATCAGAGATGCCGCAGGTCTGGTTCGCTGAGGAGCAGAAGGAAAACCTGTACTGTTTCTCGGTATCAGACACGGGAAAGATTGTGGTTGACACGCTCAGCATGCAGTATGTATGGAACTTCGGTGATAACACGAAGATGACCGGCACGAGGGTGCATCACTGTTTCCCGGGTCCCGGGAAATACGCCATAGCGCTGGATATCATTGACCGTGCTACCGGCAAAACCTTTTTCCGCAAACAGACCTGGGACATCGAGATAGTTGACTATGAACAGCCATTTATTTCCGGACCGGACTGTGCCGTTGCAGGTGAGGCTGTTGACTTTGACGGCATGAAGTCGTACCTGCCGGGTTACTCCGTGACAGGATTCTTCTGGGATTTTGGCGATGGTGCCCAGATGACGGGAGCCGGGCCAACACACACCTTTGAGCGTGCCGGGGAGTACAATGTGAGGCTTGGTGTGACTATCAGGTCTAATACAACTGGCGATGTGCTCAAGCGTGCCGTGACCCGTAAGATCAGGGTTTTTGGCAGCCGTTCAGATAAGGATTCATGGCTTGCTGCCAGATCTTCTGCTGTTGCGGCTCCTGTTGATCTGAGGCAGTATGAGAATGTGTTGATCAGGGGTCAGTATTCAGCTGAGGCTGAGTTCATGAAGGAGGCTGTATTCCAGGTTGAGATACTCTCGTCAAAGACCAGGCTGGAGCTCACGAATCCTTTATTCAGAGGTGTGCCGGTGAAGTACAACGTGAAGGAGGTTTATAATCCGGAGAATGGCACTTACAGTTATGTCATTGATCAGCAGATGAGTCTGATGGCTACCTTTCCGGCTTACCGTGAGATAATCCCGGCAGGGTTTCGTGATGCCACTGTGAGGCTGCATGTGCTTACTGATCCGGCTGAGCGTGAGCTGAATGTATTGAAGAGGAACTACGGTGTCCTGACCGACACCTACTTTGATGCCCGCAACAGGCTGGTTACCAATGCATATCTGATGCTTGACCAGGTGGTGATGCTGATGAACAAGTATCCCTCCATGAATCTTGAGATAGGTGTTCACACTGATAATCAGGGTACGGCATACAATCTGGAGCGTCTCTCACAGACCCGCGCCCAGGTGATTGTAAACTATCTCATCAACAGGGGCATTGCCTCAGGCCGGCTCAACCCCGCGTGGTTACGGCAGCACGAGGCCTGTAGCATCCAACGCCGGCTGGCTTGACCGCCGCCTGAACAGAAGGGTGGAGTTTACGATAGTTAAATAGTTTTCCGGATAGTGGCCTCCGGGGGGGCAGAGAAACCGGGGGAGGTTAGATTGAGTGGCTTTTATTGCCCTCTGGCTTGCCAGATAAATGATTCTTACTAAAATCAGTCATATCAGGCAGGCAATTATAAGTTTTTAATTCGTTATTGACAGTATATGAAAAATACACTGACAACTTTTCTATTACTTCTTTTTACAGCTGCATTGTTTTCTCAGGAAGTTCTGATAATAAAGGAACAGGAGTTCATCGATAGTGAAACAGGCACTTCTCAGGGCGTGAATATCCCCAGAAGTACCAAAACATTTTTTCAGTTTCTGAACAATTCTGTGACGGCTGTTAACTCGTTTGGTTATTTACTGCAGGCCGGAGATGAGAATCCGGCATCCTCGAACAACAACCTGGACGGTGAAATTATAACAGGAAACAGGTTTGTCTGGAACGGGACTGATGAGACAAGTATGACCCACGCTCTGTTTACAGGTTATAACCTGGATGTCGTAATACAATACAACTATCTTCTGAATACCCCTAATGGGATTCAGAGGAAGTCGAATGGAATGGCTGACTATAATGGTGTGATTGCCTATAACATTCTTAAGAATCCAAAACTGGGGATTGCTGTGAAAGGTATTAGTGGCATTAAAATCTATAATAATACTTTTTACAGTGACAAGACTTCAGGGCAGACATGGAGAGGCCTGATTGACATATATACAAATACTGATAACGGTTTGTCTGCACCTTCAAAAGGCACCAGGGTGTACAATAATATTTTTTATACCAGGAATAGGGTTTTCAATATAAACATCCATGATGAGGAATGCCTGGAAGGGTTTGAATGCGACTATAATGTATACTGGTGTGAGGCAGGAGATCCACTCTTTCAGGTAGACGGAAAAACAAAGACTTTTGCAATGTGGCAGGCTATGGGGTATGATTTGCATTCTGTTGTGATTAATCCTGGTTTTCATGATCTTATCTCATTTGTGCCGGAAACGCGGCTTGATTATGGATTGGATTTGGGTGAAACATTCAATGAAGGGCTTGCGGTAGATGCAGTATGGAACAGGTCTGCGCCAAAGACGGCTCTTCAGAACGGAGTCTGGCAGGTTGGTGCCAGGGTTTATTCTGCCTCTGATGAGGAAGAGGAGGAGGAATGGCCTGCAAATAAGACTATTGTTTTCCCCAATCCTGTTATTGATATGTTTTACATTTTACTGACTGATCCTGACCGGCAATATGCAATTGCTAAGATTTACGATTCTCTGGGGAGGTTTGTATTTTCACAGGCAGTCTATAATGGGCTTAATCCTGTGGAACTGCCTGCCCACATGGTCTCAGGGTTGTATACGATAACTCTTGAGGCAGCAGGCCTTGAACGATATCTTAAAAAAATAATAATTCTTAACTAAGGTGGTCAGTTCAGAATCAGTTTTTGGGTAAGGAGGATTTGACCTGCTGCGATTATCAGTATGTAGATGCCGCTGTTAAGATGCGACAGGTCAAATTGTCTGGTTGACTCATCTGATGATATCTGCTCCTGAAATACAGTATTTCCGATAAGGTCAACTACAGTAAGCATAAAAGATTTTGCTTCAACCAGCGAAGAGAAATCCACTGTAAAGCGGCCGTCATTGGGATTGGGGTAGAGGTTGAAATGCTCACCTTTCTGATTGAAGGCAACAACTGTAACTTCAAGGGTGGATGAGACTGAAGAGGCATTCATATCATCTATGGCAATTGCACGCAAGAAATATGATCCTGCAGGTAGATCTTTGATAGTGAAAGAATAAGGTGCGGTTGTGGATTCTGCAATTTTCTTTGATCCGTTGTATAATTCCACCTTACTTATAGTTCCATCAGGATCAGATGCTTCTATATTTACTTCTACTGTAGCCGGGGCTGTAAAGGAAGATCCCTTGGCAGAGAAAGCAATGGAGACAACGGGAGGCTTATTGATGTGATATGTGCCTGTAATTGTTTCAAAGGCTCCTAAATCAGGTGCATTGCCCCAATAAGGTATTCCAACGTCAATCCCGGTATCAATAAGATCTGATCCTGGTGTAAGATGCATAAAATCGATCTTCGGAAGGGTTCCGTCATCATTTCTGGAATGCTCCAGCTCAGAAGTATCAACACTTAAAAAGTCATCATCTGATACAATATATTCAGGAAACCAGCTATTATGATCAACCACAGGCAATCTGATCCCAATAGCTGCATCTGTTGCATTCTTATAAGATATGTTGTTTCTTATTACATGGGATGCGTCGCCCCAGGAGGCTGAAAAATAAATCCCCATATATTTATTGTCGTAAAATACATTGTTGCAAATGAACATTTTGCATTTTGCAGCATTTTGTGTAATGCCAAAATTTCTGTTAGATACTGACAGGCTGTTTGTTATTATTCTCCTGTATGTTGAATTATCAATAATTGTTGTTTGACCAAGTTTAAACCCCGCACCGTCTCCTCCTGGCGTTATCCCGTCTTCCCTGTATCCGTTATGCCATGACCAGCAGCTGTCAATAATTACAGTACCCTCATTGTTCCAAAGGTCAAGTCCGTCATCTCCATTAAGGTAAAACCTGCAGCCTTTTACAGTGTTCCGGGTGCCTGAAGGCATCTCCGCAATGTCCAATCCATCAGAATGATGGTAAGGGTCATTGTTGTAGGGGTCATAATTATGGTGAAAGTCACAGTTAAGGATCAGGTTTTCAGTTGATTTTCCGCGAATCACCATTCCAAGTCCGTTATGATGGTAATTCAAATTTTCAAATATTGAATAGCTGGTATAGCAAAACAACGCTGAAGAGGCTCTTATTCCCGGTTTCTGGCTGAAGTTACTAATTTCTAGACCCTTGAGATGCACATAATCAGCCTCAATGAAGATAAGATTTGACTGGTCAACCATATCAAAGGTAGATCCTTTTGTAATAACAGGGCGTTCTCCGGGGAAGGCCCATATTTTTATCCTTTTTCCGTTTATCCCGTCTTTGCCTGTAAGATCCTGCATCGTAATGTACTCAAATGTACCTCCTCTTAACCAGATAGTATCACCGGCAACAGCTGCCTTCCATGCCTTTTCAAGGGTAAACCATGGTGCGTTGATGGATCCGTCGCCATTCAGATCATTTCCCTGTGGCGACAGGTAAAAAGACGATCCGTGTAAGGACGCAACAGCAGATAGTAGAAGAATCAGAAGAGAGACTCTCATCTAATAAATGCCTTTTGACGAATGAATAAAATAATTTGACTAACGTACCCTCTTCTACGACGAAGGAAGGATTTTGTTACAAATATGCTATTTTTCCTTTAAACTACGTTAAACAATATGATAATGTTAACAGAAAAACAAACACCAGCTATCATTGATCTTCCAAAATACCTGGATAATCGTGGTAATTTATCTTACATTGAGGAAGATACACATCTCCCATTCCGGATTCGGAGAGTTTACTGGATCTATGATGTTCCCGGTGGTGAAAGCCGTGGAGGGCATGCCTTCAGATCGACTGAAGAGCTGATAGTTGCCCTGTCAGGAAGTTTTGATGTTGTATTGAACGACGGGGAAAAGGAATACAGGTTTTCCCTTAACAGATCATATTATGGTCTATACGTACCGTCAATGATGTGGCGGTTGATAGAGAACTTCTCCACTAACTCACTTGCCCTGGTAATTGCTTCAACTGATTACTCCATCAATGAATATATACGTGATTTTAATGAATTTTGCCGGATAAAGAAAAATGAAAAGGTTGGTATCTGATATTTATAACTGTAATGTAATCCAGCTTCCGAGGATCCACAACGTAGCCGGAAACATCACAATAGTCCAGAATGGTGGACAACACCCGTTTGATGTGCGGAGAGTATATTATCTTTATGATGTGCCGGGAGGATCAGAAAGGGGGGGACATGCACATAAAAACCTGGAACAGTTGATTATTGCTGCAAGCGGATGCTTTGATGTGATGATCGATGACGGAAATAATAAGAAAGTTGTGGAACTTAACAGGCCCTATTTTGCATTGCATGTCAAACCTGGAATATGGCGCGAAATATTTAATTTTTCTTCAGGTGCTATATGCCTGGTTCTTGCCTCGGAAAAATATGATCCGGAAGATTATATCCGTGATTACTCAACGTTTTTAAGGTATAAAGATGAGTGCAGGAAAGGTCAATGAAATAATTGAATATTTCCGCAGTTTATTACTTTGTGAGCAACTCATGGGAAACATTTTAAGGGCGAATAATGATAAACATAAAATCAACTGTACAGGCAAAAGACATAGGCGACAATGTAACTATATCGGAATACTGTGTAATCCGGGCAGATGTTATTATAGGAAATAATGTATTTATTCATCCTCATGTAGTTATCAATGACGGTGTGAGGATTGCTGATGGAGTAGAAATTTTTCCAGGGGCAATCATAGGAAAACAGCCTCAACTGGCGGGAGTTCTTCACCATAAACCACAATTTTCAGAATTTGTCGAAGTCGGAGAAAATACTTCAATTGGTCCAAATTCCATTATTTATTATGATGTTAAAATTGGGTCTTGCTGCTTGATTGGTGATGCTGTGGCCATCAGGGAAAGATGCACTATTGAGGCGAATTGTATAATAGGACGGCATGTATCGCTGCTTTATAATGTAACTGTCGGGCATGGCAGCAAGATTATGACTAATTCACATATCACCGGAAATTCAGTTATTGGCAGGAATGTAGTGATCGGGGTTGGCGTTAATTCTGTGAATGACAATAATTTTGGCTCAGAAGGCTATGACAGGAATGCAATATTGGGCCCGAGAATTGAAGATAATGTAAAGATTGGTGCCGGAGTTACTCTTTTACCCAACGTAAGAATCGGGATCAATTCAGTGGTGGGTGCCGGATCTGTTGTTACCAGGAGTATAGACAAGAACACCATGGTTATGGGTATTCCGGCTCGCAAAGTGCGTTCACTTGGCTGACATATTCATTTAATATGTATTAATTATCATCATAAAATGGATCATCTTCTTCTGTCCAGTGTTCAGTCAAGGAACATCGGACCAGACACACTGATCTGGCAATTCACAATAGTATTGCCAGGAGCGGTAATCGGCAGGAACTGCAATATTAACTCCCACTGCTTCATTGAGAATAAGGTAAAAATCGGAGACAATGTAACTGTCAAATGCGGAGTCTACCTGTGGGATGGGGTTACTATTGAGGATAACGTCCACCTTGGGCCCAATGTGACCTTTACAAATGACCTTTATCCAAGATCCAAACATAAATTCAGTCTATTGGAAACCACTGTAAGGAAGGGAGCTTCCGTTGGAGCCAATGCTACAATATTGTGCGGTGTGACTATAGGTGAGTATGCTTTGATCGGAGCAGGAAGTGTTGTAACGAAAGATGTACCCGGAAATACTCTGTGGGTAGGAAATCCTGCCCGTCAACGGGGCTATGTCTGTAATTGCGGAAACAAGCTGAACGACAGAATGACTTGCCTTCAGTGCAGAAAGGAATATAAACTAGATAACGGAGTGGTTAGAGCTATATGATAAAATTTCTGGATTTAAAAAAGATAAACGAAAGTTTTGAACCTGAACTTTCGGATGCCGTAAGACGGGTACTTGATTCGGGGTGGTATCTTCTGGGCGATGAAGCCCGTGCTTTTGAGGAGGAATATTCGAACTTTATCGGAACCAATCATTGCATAGGCGTTGCTAACGGTCTGGATGCACTAAGGATAATACTGAGAGCATACATTGAACTTGGGTACATGGTGGAGGGAGATGAAATAATTGTGCCGGCAAATACTTATATTGCCTCCATTCTGGCTATTACAGAAAACAGGTTGAAACCGGTTCTGGTTGAACCTTCCATTGAAACATATAATATTGACCCGCTTCTCATAGAACATCTGATCACACCCCGCACGAGAGGTATAATGATTGTTCATCTGTACGGGCAGAATTCAATGACTGATTCAATCTCTGAGCTGGCTGCAAGACACAAGCTTGTTGTCATAGAAGATAATGCCCAGGCTCAGGGTTGTTTCTTCATGGGGAAACGGACCGGTTCACTGGCAGATGCGGCCGGCCATAGTTTTTATCCCGGAAAGAATCTGGGAGCGCTGGGTGATGCAGGTGCCATTACGACAAATAATGAGGAACTTGCCGGCATTATCAGGGCAATTGCAAATTATGGATCAATAGTCAAGTACGAGAATATCTACAAGGGATTAAATTCGCGCCTTGATGAAATACAGGCAGCCATACTGCGTGTGAAGCTCAGGAGGCTTGATCAGGACAATAGCCGAAGAGATAAAATAGCAGGATTTTATCTCAGATACATTAATAATGATTTGATCACTAAGCCTGTTGTGGGCTCTGCCAATCCTGACCGGAATAAACCCTCTCACGTATGGCATCTCTTTGTTATCCGAACTCAATACAGGGACAGATTGCAGCAGTTTCTGGCAGAGAACGATATCCAGACTGTGATCCATTATCCCATTCCACCACACAGGCAGGTGGCCTATAAAGAGTGGGGCAATTTATCACTTCCTGTTACCGAACAGATACATGAACAGGTTTTGAGCCTGCCGATAAGTCCTGTCATGTCAGATGATGAAGCAGAGCGGGTCGTCAGAATTGTAAATAGTTTCAAGATTTGAATCAGGGACTCTCAAAAACATCCCATTTTAGCCACATCATTCCCTTTTGATGTCCGAAGAAAACACCTCCTACCGTCAGATAATGAAAGCCACCTCAATTTTTGGAGGTGTCCAGGTTATCAATATCATTATATCCATTGTCAGGTCAAAGTTTGTTGCGGTATTACTGGGTCCGGGAGGGATGGGCATTTACGGTCTTTTTACATCAACAACGGGGCTCATAGAGAAGATCACAAATCTTGGACTGAGTACAAGCGCAGTAAGAAACGTTGCCGCCGCAAATGCTTCGGGAGACCGGTCGAGAATCGGAACAGTAGTGTCTGTTCTGAGGCGCCTGGTGTGGATCACCGGTATAGCAGGGGCACTATTTACTTTTTTTGCCGCACCATGGTTGAGTGACCTGACCTTCAGTAACCGGGACTATACGATTGGGTTCAGATGGGTCGCGGTTACACTGCTTATCACCCAGATAACTGCTGGCCAGATGGTCGTGCTACAGGGGATGCGTCAGATAAATTATCTGGCTCGCGCTAATCTCGCCGGTAGCGTAGCAGGCCTGGTTATTTCGGTTCCAATTTATTATATCTGGGGGCTTGACGGCATTGTTCCTGCAATTATAGTGAGCTCCATAGTGGCACTTCTTATCTCATGGTATTTCAGCTCCAAAGTCAGTATAGAAAGAGTAAGGGTTGATAAGAAGACAGTGATTGCAGAAGGAAGCGATATGGTTAAACTGGGGTTCATGCTCAGCCTCAGTTCGCTTATTGCAATGGCTTCCTCTTATCTGATCAGAATTTACATCAGTCATAAAGGCAGTGTTGATGAGGTGGGCCTGTACAATGCAGGCTTCGCCATTATCAATACATACGTGGGAATGGTATTTACAGCCATGTCAACTGATTATTTCCCACGGCTTTCGGGTGTTGCACATGATATTGGCAAGACCCGTGAAGTAATAAATCAGCAGGCAGAGGTAGCCATACTCATACTTGCTCCTATCCTGGCGGTGTTTCTTATTTTCATAACCTGGGTAGTTATACTTCTCTACTCTACACGCTTTCTGCCTGTTGTAAATATGATTCATTGGGCAGCACTGGCGATATTCTTCAAGGCAGCAAGCTGGCCAATTGCATATCTGATAATTGCCAAAGGAGACTCCAGAACGTTCTTTCTCAGCGAACTGGCAGTGCATATTTATATGCTTGGATTCAACATACTAGGATATTCATGGTATGGACTTGAGGGTCTCGGAATTTCTTACCTGGCTGGCTATGCCCTGTACCTTATCCAGGTATTTGTGATTGTCAGGACAAAGTATTCGTTTTCTTTCCTGTGGGAATTCGTCAGAATTACTGGCATACAGTTTCTGTTGGGAATTTCGTGTTTTTTGGTGAGCAGATTTTTAAGCTCGCCATACTTATATCTCGTTGGAACAGTTTTAATATCAGCATCAGTTTATTTATCCTACAGGGAGTTGGACAGGCGTGTGGGACTGAAAATGCTGATTGCTGACAAATTTCTTAAAAAGAAACAGAATTGATGAAAATACTTCTTTTTAATTTGGGAACCATTGAACACAGAGTCCTTAGCTGGGAGGTTGACGGATTCAAATCATTGTTTGATCAGGATATTATTCTTTGGGGCCCTGTTCCAGACCCTTGCTTTGTTTATAATGGAAAGGAGATTCCAATACTCAGGGTATTTGAGGAGACCACTGTTGAAGATTTATTCAGACAATTACCGGCCGGATGGTATCCAGACATTGTATCCTGTGACACCTCTGCGATAAACTATGTCCCGGATATTTACCTGTGCCCTGTAAAAACATTGATTTTTACCAGGGATTCATGGTCAGATACTGTTTTCAACAGGGGCTTGGTTGAGTTTTTTGATTTTCTGAATTCATCAACAGCAGACAGGAATGCTTATATGCAATATCGTGTCAACATGCTGCCATTGCGTGGATTCGCTGTTTCAACTCCTGGTCCTGGTGCAGTCAATTCAGAGTTGGAGAAGAGAGACATTGATGTAATTGCCATAGCGAATTATGATAATTCATTTTACCACGAACGACACAAGGTATTCTACAGGCTGGCTGAGGCTCTAGTGAAGAGGTATGACATCAGGTTTCTCAGAAGCATCAGACGATCAGATATTTATAATTATTACCAGAGGAGCAAAATAGTGATAGACTGGGCTCATACCTTGTCAAATCGTTCCTATGAAGCTGCCCTCAATGGTTGCCTTTTGTTCAGCCATGAGGATAATACCGTAATGAAGCAATTTTGGGTGCCCTGGGAAGAATATATTCCTTACAATGAAACCAACCTTCCGGAGTTGATCACGAGATACCTTGAGAATCCGGAACTTTCTGCAAAGGTTGCCTCCAGTGCAAAAAGCAAAATGAACGGGATGCCGGCAACGTGGGGAGAAATGGCCTGGGACAGAATCTGTGTTGCACACGATTCGGAAGTTAATATCCGCAGCAGGATAGACTTCAATTTGTCACTTGAACCTCATATACGTCATTATCGCACGGCTACTCCATTACTTTACAACTATGATTACAGGAAAGATTTTCCGCAAAACTGGAGGGAGCTTTATTTTGAAAGGATTGACAAGGCTATCTCATCAGCCCATCGGGCTGAAGATAAAATCCTTCCACTTGTGGAGGCTTCAAGGCTGTCATTTCTCCTTGGGAAAAAGGATCTGGCACTTGGATACCTTGACCAGCTGAGATTGCATTTGCCTGAATATGGGTGGATATATTATATTAAGGCAAGGATTGCTTTTTCTGATAGGGAATATGATATGGCATTGGAATTACTGGAGCGTGGGATTAATTGTGGCAGGAAGTCTCCTGAATTACTGGAGGAGTATGTATTACCCGTGATTGAGAAGGGAAATGCATGTGATGGCAGAAGGATAACGGATTATATGTGGAAGTCAGTTTATAATAACGACAGCGGATATCAGGTAAGGTCTTTTATGCACCTTTCACTTGAACTGGAAGGATATATCTATGCACGGAAGAATGATATGACAAGAGCTGTTAGTTCATTTATTTCTGCAGTTGAGTATCTTCCCATACCAGATTGTATACACAGGCTGGCGCCTCTGCTAATTGAAACAGGGAATTATCTGAAGCTTGCAGATATCGCTTCTGAGGGCCATAAAGATTCCCCATATGATACTATAGCGTTGCTTTATGAAGTTTATGGGTTACTCTGGACCGGAAGAAGGAAAGAGGCAGCTGGTAAATTACTAAGACATCGGCAAGCCCTTTACGGTTTTAAAGGAATCAGGCAGATAAATCTGATCAGGATGATTTTTCTGGGGATAATGCCTGTAATGTTTCTCTCAAAGAGGTTGAGTTCGCTGCTGATAAAAAAGCTGATTCAAACAATCAAGATTAAATCAGGAAAAACCTATCTTGATTCAGTTTAGTACAGAGACTACAGTTGATTCTGCCATGAAGATCGAAAAGCCTGTCAAACCTACTGTTACTGCTCATAAAACTCCGCAAATTGGGTTCCTGGAGTATTTTTTTGTTTTTGTTTTGCTTGTTTACGCAGCACATGCAATCAGGCAGGTAGCTTCCACTTCTGTACTTGAGAATCCATTTTGGGTTATGATTCCGGTAATCCTCAGCACTATTCTTGCTCTTAAATGGAAAATAGTCTTAAATAAGCAGATTTATCTCCTGGTTCTGGGTTTCTTCATTTACTTCTTTGCAATTTCTGTTAAATTTAATGAGGTTCGACCTACATATTTCATTAATTACCTTTTACTCTTCTTTACTGTTTATGTCGCAATTAAAGCGTTGAATATAAACTTCTTCAGGTTATATGAGACGGTTATGTATCTGCTTGCTATAATTGGCCTGTTATTCTGGGGAATTCAGATTGTTCTCGGAGGTGACACCCTGTTCAATTATTTTGGCATGATTCCTGGAATAGATACATGGTCCTATGTAAGTGGCGGGGGGTACAGTGCTCTAATCTATTCGGTACAACCTACTTCCATGTCAATTCAGTATGATTTTCTTCCTCCGCGTAATTGTGGATTTGCCTGGGAGCCGGGAGGCTTTGCAGTTTTTCTTGCTTTAGCCTTGTTTATTAATCTTTTCTTTTTCTCACCCGACAAAAACAGCCGGATACGTTTCTGGGTCCTTACAGGAGCGCTTGTTTCCAGCCAGTCAACAACAGGATATCTCATTTTCATTCTCATACTTCTGTTTTTCTATTACAACAAAAAACAGAAAATTGTCATACTTATCTGGCCCGCAGTAATAGCCTTAATAATTGCAGCATTTACGCTTCCATTTATGAGTGACAAAATAGTAAGCCTGTACCGGGAAGCAGAGATGATTGATATCATGGTTGAAAACAGCATTGGACGGGAGTCTTCAATTGCTCCCCAAAGGTTTGCCTCATTCATGATCGCCTTCAGGGACTTTCTTGCCCATCCGATACTTGGTTTAGGTGGTAACGCAGAGGCTAGCTGGACAGTCCGGGCAGGCGCTAACGTATCAACCATTACCGGCCTCGGAAACCTCCTTGCTCAACATGGATTGGTAGGCTTCATCTTCTTTATCGTTGCTTCATATCAGTCATCTGCTTTTTATGCCCGGACCTTCAGCTTTAAGGGCAGGTTTCTCTTCCTTGCAATGATACTCTTCGTGTCGGTCAGTTATGGAATAATATTGCTGCCTCTGCTTATGATTTTCTGGATGTTTGCACTTTTTACCCCTTTAGGATTGGATCAATCTGATATCAGGATAAAAGGGGTGTGCCTCAGAAAACAGGGATGAAGTATGAATTAGTTCTTCAATCGGGGCCTGCCCGGTCAAAGATCAATAATAGATTGTCAGGTATATGGGACTGTAATCACAAGATTTTTAATAATATAACAAAGCAGTTGTGAACAAAATCAGGTTATGCTTTATACTTTCCCATCTGCCTCAGGGAGGAGCTGAGAGGCAGACAATTAATCTTATCAAAGGCCTCAATCCCGACACCTATGAAATTACCCTGATTCTTTATGCGAACTCTGAAATATTTTATAAAGAGGTAATTGCATTACCCATTAAACTAATTACCAATAATGCCTCACAATCAAATAGACTATTCAGGAATATTAAACATGGAATTTTTCTGAGAAAGGTTCTTAAAATCAATGATTTTGACATCCTGCACACGTTGTTATACCACAACGGCTTCTGGGTAAGATTACTTGCGCCCGGAAAATATAACGGAAGAATCCTTTATTCCATAAGAAATACCATTGACGAAATTCCTTTTCATGAAAGACTTGCTGAAAAACTGCTTGCAGGCAGGTCAAAAGTTGTTACAAACAGCAAAAAAGTTTTGGAACAGTATGTTGCAGTGGTAGGTGAACATCATCGAGCCCGTGCGGTGAATATCTATAATGGAATTGAGGTATCGAAATTTGCTACAGACCAATATCCGGTTGTGGGAAAAGAAATTGTTCTGGGTACAGTAGGAAGGCAAACAATTCTGAAAAATCAGATCCAGATATTGAAGGCAATCAGGCCTATTGCAGGAACAGTGCCTCTTTGTTTTTATCTGATTGGAGATAAATCTAAAGAGAGTTATACCGACAATGAGCGCTTTGTGACTGAAAACAAGCTTGGAGAAATTGTTAAAATTCTGGATTCCCAGGCCGACATAGAATTATTTTACAGAAGATTCAATGTTTTTGTCCTTTCATCAATTAATGAAAGTTGTCCAAATGCTCTTATGGAAGCAATGCTTTCCAGATGCCTGTGTGTAGTGTCAGAAGGGGCCAACTCCGATAACTTCATTGAAGATGGTGTTAACGGACTTGTTTATGATGGTACGGATCAGATGTTAACAGAGAAACTGCTTGAAGCCATAGAACTCATAAGGAATAATAAACATCACAGGATAGTGGACAATGGCTTTGATTATATAAGTGACAACTTCTCTTATAATTCAATGGTACTGGCTTACAATTCGATTTATAAAGAAATATTAACCGGCACCGGTTCGTATACATGAAAAGGCAAATTCATTAACATAGTTGAAAATACTAAGATAATACAGAATTTGGATAATAAAACTTAAGATGACTTATATTATTATTGGCGATTCTTTTACTTTTCCGGATGGTGATGCTGCCACAAACCGGGTATTCACATATGCCAAGGGCTTTGTTGAAAACGGAATCAATGTTTGCGTAATAGGATTCAGGAATGATTATCTGTCTGTTAATGAAGGCGAAATTAACGGGATAAGGTATGTTCATCCATTCAATCGGCAAACAAGACACAGGAACTTTTTTGTAAGACGCTGGCAAAAGCTTTGCAAATATTTTTCTACAATCAAGTTACTCAGGGAGATACGCGGGCAGGATAATATCGAACAACTGACGGTCTATTCGACCCGCTTCGGTACCCATCTGTTCGCCTGGTATCTGACCAGACATTTCAAGGCAAAACTGATAAAGGAATGCAGCGAACATCCCATGAGGCTTCATCAGGGGAATTATTTACGTACAACTTTCGGATATATCAAGTTCAGAAGTGAAGCATTTCTGTGCGATGGCATAATCTGTATCTCCAGATTTCTGATAGACTTCCACCGAAGGGAAGGTATCCCTGAACATAAACTGTTACAGGTACCAAGCACAGTGGACCCTTCAAGATTTGAGGGAGCTGTTGATAATTCATTACCTTACAGGTATATCGGATATTTTGGTGCACTGACGTTTAAACGAGATAATGTAGACCTGTTGCTGAAAGCTTTTCAGCCACTGACAATGAAATTCCCGGACTATCACCTGGTTATAGGCGGCCCCGGTACACAGAACGAAAGAAAGCTGATAACTGATCTTGCACAGGAGTTGGGGATAACCTCAAAATTCAAACTATTGGATTATATGCCAAGGGAGGAAATCACAAAGTATATAAAGGGAGCAGATATATTGGTGATGGTTCGGGGAAAGGACATGGAATCTGATGCCTCGTTCCCATCTAAGCTTACAGAATACCTTGCCGCATCGAAACCATTGATAACAGTAAATGTGGGGGAGATTCCTGATTATCTGACAGACGGTATTAACGCTTTTCTTGTACCCCCTGGAAATCATTCAGCATTAACCAGCAAGATTGAGGATGTAATTAATGATTATGCTTCTGCTGTTTCAATAGCCAGTAAGGGCAAAGAACTGACCAATACCGTATTTAATTACAGTTTTCAGGCACGGAGAATTATCAGTTTTGTCGGATCTCTTTAACCGTCTGCTTTCAATAAAATTGACAGTTTCGATATTATGACCTGTATTATCTTCGGCGATGCTTTTACCTTCCCTGACGGTGATGCTTCAACAAACAGGGTTTACACTTACGCACGGGGATTCCTTGAGCATGGATCTGATGTTCACGTTGTCTGTTTCCGGAATACTTATCTGCCGGTCTCTTCAGGAGAGAAAGAGGGTATCCGCTATTACCATCCCTTTAACCGCACTAAAAGAAGCAGTTCTTTCATCCTCAGGAGAATACACTCTGCAGGTAAATTTGCCAGGACATGTAAACTGCTGAGGCAGATAAACAGGAATAATAAGAAAGCATTAATTCTTTGTTATACAAAATCATTATCGACGCAATTGTTTGCTTTTATGCTCTCCCGGATTTTTGGATTTTTTATGGTACTTGAACGCAGTGAGCACCCGTTTAAGGATTATAAGAGCAGAATAGCGTTAAGGGCAAGAGGTGTTATCAGGTTGGCTTTTGAGATCAGGTTTACGGATTTGATTTTCTGTATATCGGATTATCTCATAGAATTCTACAAAACCGGAGGAGCAGAAAAGGAGAAACTGTTCAAAGTACCAAGCACTGTTGACACTGACAGATTTGTCGGTTCCTTTGAAAGACCGATGATGAGAAAATATATTTGCTATTGTGGAAGTCTTACTATTCTGAAAGATGGTGTAGATATACTTATTAAAAGTTATGCCGAAATTGCTGAACGGTTCAAGGATATGGACCTTATACTTGTCGGAAGGGCAGATACCATGGAAGACGAGAAGTATTTCAGAGATCTCGTTGATTCTTTTGGACTAAAAGAACGTATTCACTTTACCGGGAAGCTTTCCAGGAATAAAATCCCCGCATATCTTAGTCATGCAGAGCTTCTCACTCTTGCCCGTCCCAAAAGCATTGTGGCTGATGCAGGTTTTCCCTCAAAGGTTACAGAATACCTGGCAACCGGAAGACCTGTTGTTGTTACTTCTGTAGGTGAGATTCCTGTATATCTGAAGGATAACTTCAATGCGTTTTTGGCAGAACCCGGCAGTATTGAATCTTTTGCTGAGCGGATGGCATTTGTGCTTGAAAACAAGGATTTTGCTGAAAGTGCCGGATTGAAAGGAAAGGAATTGGCCGCAGGAGTCTTTAATTATCGTAACCAGGTGGGCAACATTATCGCTTTCCTTAAATCAAAAAACCTTTAGTATCTCATGAAAGCATATTTCAGACATGAACTGACAGCACAGGAAATCACAGATATAAGGAACTTCTGTTCAAGGTGTGATTATTATGCAGTTGAACAGTTGCCCGGATTTTCTCAAATACTTTATAAAACCGGGGTGACCTACTTTTACCTTCTGGATGAAGGTTCAATCACAAGTTACTGTCAGATTAACGAGAACCAGAGATTTGCTCATATATGGTTTGGCCCTGTATGCAATGATAAGGAAATGCTAATCGTTTCGTTGAAAGAGATTGTTTATTACTACAGGAAAGGGGGTTACGTTTATCTTGGCGTTCAGATGTATCTTAAAAGCGGACCGGATTGTGACTATATTGAATATAAGCTGAACCAGCTCATAAGAATCCGCTATGTTTTTGATAAAGAAAATACAAAGTCATCGATAGAGCTTGACCTTAATGATAGTATGGAGTCCCTCTTCCGGAACATGAGAAAAGGGCACAGGAGTGATATCAGGAAAGCACTGCGGGAGGGTATTGAAATTGTTGAGGCCTGTGACAGCCGGACTATCAGTGATTTTGTGCTCGTTTACCGAAGGATGTGTGATAGTCGGTCTATCAGAGGCCACACGGTAGAAGAGATAGAAAAAATAGTAAAATATCTTCACGCTCACAGACAAGGGCAATTGCTTGTTGCCAGGGATAAGGAGGGCAAGATAATAGGCGGTGCAATATTTGCGTACCAGGGAATCTCGGTGAGATATCTCATAAGTGCCTCAGATCCTGACTCCAGAGACCTTCCGATGACGCACCTTGTCCTTTACAGGGCGATCGAAAATGCCAGGGAGGCTGGTTTCAGGTATTTTGATTTTTGGGGATATAACCATTTTGCAGAGAAGGATGACCAGATATACAAGATCAACAGTTTTAAAAAAGGATTCGGAGGTTATTTTACATTTTTTGCAAAGAAAATGAACATAAGTCTTATTCCCGGGGGCTACAATATTTACCAGCTATTTGTGGTTATTAATAAGTTAAGGGGGCAATTTACAATCAGGAGAAGAAAGATTCTATGAAGTTTATTATAACCATTGATACAGAAGGAGATAACCAATGGGATCATGGCCGGGACCTCACTGTTGAGAACATCAAATATATACCCCGGTTCCAGGAGTTATGTCAAAAGTATGGCATCAGCCCCGTTTATCTTGTTACTTCAGAAATATGTAACGATGCTTTGGCCCGGGAGCTATTCACCGGGTATATCAAAAAGGGAGAAGCTGAAATTGGTGCCCACCTGCACAGCTGGACAACCCCTCCGTTTTTTGACCATGACGGATTCAGGGAAAATGATCCCGATCATGCCTTCGCATCTGAACTTCCCTACGATCTGTTAAACCAAAAGCTGTCTGTCCTTACAAGGAGCATTGAGGATTCTTTTGGCAAAAGGCCAACATCTTTCAGATCAGGTAGATACGGATTCAACGAGGATGTGGCAAAAGCATTGGTTGAGAATGGTTATCTTGTGGATTCCTCTGTCACTCCTTATGTTAGCTGGAAGGAACAGACGGGAATTCCGGGCGGACACGGAGGGCCGGATTTCATTGGGTACAGACCAACTCCCTTCAGGTATAGTCTTCCAAACGGTTCGCTGTTGGAAATCCCGATTACCATTATGCCTACCAGGTTTCCTTTGACAATCAATCATAATCTGGCGGTTAATTATTTCAAGCATGTAAATAAAAGCATCATCCTGAGGGCTGTTAGAAAATTACTATACAGCAACCAGCCTGTATGGTTAAGGCCTGTTCCCGGGTCTGACATTGGTCTGCTCACAGAATTGTTGAATGCTGCTCAAAGAAAGCATCTTCCATTTATTATAATGATGTTTCATTCCAGTGAGCTCATGCCTGGATGTTCAAAATACAGACCTGATGAAGCCTCTGTGGAAGAATTGTATGTCTTGCTTGAAGAATTTTACAAGTTACTGTCAGACAGGGATATCACGTCACTGACACTTTCTGAGGCAGCTCAAAACCATAACCTATGAGGATCTGTTTCTGGGGCAAAATAGCAGATGCCTTGAATGGCAGAACTGGTGGAGGCGGAGAACTGCAAATTGCCCTTATGGCAAAGACTCTTGCCGGATTGGGCCATGAGGTAGTGGTAGTTGACCTGGATATTAGTAAGGAATATACTACTCAGGATGGAATCAGGGTATGCCCGGTAAAAGGCTACAATAAGGGTATAAAGGGCTTGAGGACTTTTACCCACAGACTCCCCGGCCTCTATTCCACTTTTGTAAATATAAATGCAGATATATACTACTGCAGGATCCGTGAGTACAGGCATATTATAGTTTATATGGCAGCCCGGAAAGTGGGAGCAAAGTTTATACTCGGCCTTGCCTCTGACCTTGACATCCTCAGTATTGCAAAGAGATGGAAACACTTTTACTCTTCCAATGTCAGGGATCTTTGGGGAGTCTTCAACGGCTTTGCCGGTGAACTGGTTTACCCCTATATGCTTAGAAATGCTGATGGCGTATTCGTGCAGCACATTGGTCAGAAAGAGTTGTTGAAGAAGAAGAATATTGACTCAGTTATACTTCCCAATGTGATTGATACTTCATCATTTACCGTTGGAGCCGACTATGATAAGACTGACTTTGTATACGTTGGGTCTCTTGATAAGCGTAAGGGATTTGCTGACTTCTATAGAGTAGTAAAGGAATCCTCAGGCCATAACTTTAAGGTGATAGGCAGTCCCAGGGATAAGACAGGTAATCTTTACTATGAAAAGCTGAAGTCATTTGAAAATGTTAAACTTACCGGCAGACTCAGTCATGAGGAAACATTGCGCCAGATATCAGAATCCAGGGCATTGATATCTACATCGCCGATGGAAGGCTTCCCGAATGTCTTTATTGAGGCATGGGCGTGTGGGGTTCCGGTATTATCTCTTTATGTTGATCCGGGTAATGTAATTGAGAAGGAGGAGCTGGGGGTTAATGCACATGGGAATATCAATTTGCTGGTTGAGGCGATTAATAAGATTGCTTTGAATAATGGATTTGTAGACAGGGCAAAGGAATATATCAGAAAAAACCATGAACTAAACATGGAAAGAAAGGCGGAAATTGGTCGTATGTTCACCTGGATTTATGAGAAGAATACAAGTGGAGGTAAAAGTGATGCCTGAAACCACCAGAAAGCTATCTATGAAAATAAGACAAGATGAAAATCCTTCATATCACAAATAACTTTCCCACTCCAAATTTCCCGATATTCGGGATTTTTATCAAAGAACAGATAGAGTCTTTGAATAATCTTGGAGTCAGTAATGAGGTTTTCTTCATAAACAGTCGTGACGAGGGAAAGGTTGCATATCTGAGGTCGCTCTGGAGGCTGCGCAGGTTACTTAAGCAGAAAAGGTATGACATAATCCATTGTCATCACAGTTTCAGCGGAGTTGTTTTCATGCTTTCTGGCAAATGGTATAAAACACGACGTTTGTTATCCTATCAAAGTGATCCGAGAAATGAAGGAGGGATGATATTGTTTAGGGTCTTATACCTGTTTTTTAACAGGATAATCCTGAAAAACAAACCCAGAAAGGAAGGATGGTCAAAAATTGTGCATCTTCCCAATGGGGTGAATACAAGTTTCTTTGTACCAATGGATAAAAATCAGTGCAAAGAAAAGCTCGGGCTCAAAAAATCGAAGCGGTATATTCTCTTTATGGATTCGAATAACCGCAGACCCTGTAAGAGAATAGACCGGTTTTCCGAGACACTTTCAATACTCAGGGAGAAGTATAAACATTTTGATCTTGAACCCCTTGTGCTGACAAATACGGCCAGAAACCTGATACCGGCATATATTAATGCCTCAGACCTTCACTTACTGACTTCTGACTTCGAGGGATCGCCGAATTCTGTGAAAGAGTGCATGGCATGTAATGTACCTGTAGTATCCACTCCGGTTGGTAATGTAAATGATCTGCTTCACGACGTTAAAGGTTCATATGTTTCAAAATCCTTTACAGCGGAAGAACTGGCAGAGCTTTCAGACAAGTCGCTCCGGAATGGATTGGTAGCTTCACGGGATTCATTGACCGGTAAAGAATTGAATATTGAAATTGTAGCCCAAAAACTACTAAACCTCTATTCTGACCTGACAGAAAATGCCCCGAATGCAATGCGGTCGCCTCAATCCGGGGAGCGCTATCAATCTTTATCACAGTCTGGTACCGATGGGCATCCTGCTGCCGGAAGGCCCTTGAAAATCCTTCTGATAAACAATTGTCATTACAGAAGGGGAGGGGCTGATGTGGTCTATCTGAATACAGGAGATCTTCTTGAGTCACGGGGCCATAATGTCGCATATTTTTCCACAAAATCACAATACAACTATCCTACCTCCTATTCGGAATTCTTTATTAATGATGTTGATGCCCTGAAGCTAAACTTCGTAGAGCAGCTTGCGTTCATGCCCCGGAAACTGTATTCAAGACAATCAGGAAAGAACCTGCGAAAGTTAATTGACATTTTTAAGCCGGATCTTGCTCATATCCACTTATATAAAGGAGGTTTGACCGCAGCGATACTGCCAGTGCTTCGCAAAAGAAAAATTCCGGTAGTGATTACTTTGCACGATTACAGCTTGCTCTGTCCAAGAAATATCATGATCGACGCAAATGGCAACATTTGCGAAAGGTGCCTTACAGCTACACGGCTTAATTGCGTCTATCACCGCTGCAACAGGAAAAACCTGTATTACAGTATAGTTAATTACATTGAGTTTATCCTTAATAACAACATATTCAATCCAAAGAATTACTTCAATAAAATCATCTGCGTTAGTAAATTCAATTACTTGAAACACAGTGTGCACCCGCTTTTTGGTGAGCGGTTCCTGCACCTTTACAACTTCTACCCTTTACTGAGTAGCAACATCCCTAATACCCTGAAGGGTAATTACTTTTTGTTTTATGGCCGACTGGCTCCCGAAAAGGGTGTCATGACACTCCTTGAAACGTGGAAAAGGCTCCCGGAAGATGTGCATCTGAAGATTATCGGAGAGGGCGCAATGTCAGCAATGATCAAGGATGAGATTAAAGGCAATAATCTCTCAAATATCGAATTTCTGGGATTCAGGAAGGGAGAAGAACTTTTTGAGTTTATCAGAAATGCTTCGTTCGTTTTAGTGCCGTCAGAATGGTATGAAAACAATCCACTTACAATCGTCGAAGCGTACTCATCCGGCAAACCAGTCATAGGCAGCAATATCGGAGGTATACCTGAGTTA
>Ga0208459_1000667_pt1 | contig 35948 bp, 53 predicted proteins | sample AD_UKC087_MetaG_FD_184433 | JGI IMG/M metagenome (GOLD analysis project Ga0208459, IMG submission 184433) | Active sludge microbial communities of municipal wastewater-treating anaerobic digesters from USA - AD_UKC087_MetaG (SPAdes) (version 2) | ecosystem: Engineered > Bioreactor > Anaerobic >... | reverse complement strand
AACTATTCCAGAAGCTGCTCTTGAATTAGATTCAGAGATTGATATGCTAGACCATCTTGGAGTATGGAGAATTAAGAATGATGAAAAGCTTGATATTGAACTATTAGTGCAAGCCAATCAATCTAGTATTACTACATTTATGTTTAAAAAATCAATTGCTGTTAACGATAATAATACTCTTAGATTTATAACTAAATCATCGGCTGTAGATTTTGTTAAAGATTAATAGTAATGTGAGAATATAATGACTCATAAACAGCGTATATTAGAAAATGTTCAAAGTTTAAGCAATCTTACTGCTACAGCTATTGACAAGATTGATAAAAATCTTTATATAGCTGGTGCAAGAAAAATGCTTGATACTATTGGAACAACTGCATATAGTGAGTATGTTGCATTGCAGTCAAATTCTGCTGTTGTTAGTGAAATAGAAGACGAAGATTATGCTTTTGAAAATTCATCTGATGATGGAAGAAAGTTGAAGGATTTAGAATTATCAGAAGCATATTTCGTCTTATTTTTCTTGTCTCTTGCTTTAAGAAGAATTGATATTGATGTGTTTATGACTGAAATGGAAACATGGGGTGAAGGTAGAATTGACCCTGTTGATATTGATAAGTTGTTAGCGTATGGAGATAAGTATCTTAAAGAAGGCAGAATAATTGCAATGATATATGGAAGCAGTAGCGGATTGAATGTTGATGAAGATGGACTTATATCTGGAAATATCGGAGTATTTGCCGTATGACAATTACAGAAGTTCAAACAAACGTAATCAATACTCTGACTAAAGCTGGTTATCAGAATGTTAAAGACAACTTACTAGTTGGCATAACAGAGAATGAGCATTATCCTTTTGTTGTAGTTGATTTAGCTTCTTCTATTGTTCAGACTATAGCAAGTGGTAAATATACTCCTGGAGTTCATTATCTTATTATTACTTGTTATCAAAAAGCAAAGATTGGAATTACTCAAGCTAGACAGTCTGCTGTAAGTACACTTGAAGCTGTTATGGAACTTCTTAATTTACAGATATTAGAAAATAAGATAGAATATGTTGATACTGTTATGAATAACATTAAAGTATGTGGTGCTGGATGTATAGTTGAAGTTGGAGCATATTAATAATGAATATTCTTGAAGTTCAGGCAATGGTCATACAAATGATAAAAGATGCTGGATATGCAAATGTTAAGGATAATTTGCTAGATGGTATTACTTCAAGTGAAACGTATCCTTTTGTATTAGTTGACCTTGCCTCTTCTGAGAATGTTGATTTAGCATCTGGTGCATATAAGAGGTTTGTTCATTATTTGAATGTATCAGTATTTGATAAAGCAGAAGATGATATTAGAGATGCAAGAGAAACTGCATCTGGAGAATTAGAATACATACTTGGTATATTAAATTTTCAGTTGCTTGAGAATAAGATTGATTATACAGATACAGTATTAAATAATGTTAAAGTATGTGGAGCAGGTTGTATCGTTGAAGTAGATGCATATTCTGATTTAACATATAGTTCTACATTAGCTATTGGTTCAAATCCATCAGGTGCAGAGATATTAATAGATGGTGAGTATATTGGAAGACAGACTCCATATTTTTTAAAAAAACCTCAGTCTGGAACATATTCAGTTGAAAAAGAAGGATATACTTTTAATCCAGTTGTCTTTGTAAATGAAGGATTAGAAAATCAAATAATGTTTTTTAATAACAATGAAGAAGGTGGAAGTCAAAATGATAAATAAAGAAGTAAAATGGGGAATTGAGCCTCCAAAAAGGTTCTTGAATATCGACGAAACTAATGCTTCGATAGATGTGTTTACTAATAACAGACCCCCATTTTACTTTCTTTATTGTAAAAACAAAAAACAATAGGAGCATTAAGATGACAGTATCTCTTTACAAAATTCTTGCTATAAAGCAAGCTATGGAATCATTAAACTTGGTTTCAATTCCAGTTATTGACGAAAAAGACATTGAGTCAGTTATTAGTTTATTTATTGTTGGATTAGCAGACAGAGAAGAAGATTTTAATAAGCTTCTTAACACAATTTCTGGTGAGTCTAGACTTTGGTCTGAAGATATGATTGAATCTCATAAGGTATTGCATGATTTTTTTACTCTTATTCCCAGGGAATTAAGCGTTTTAATCAATCAATTAAAGAGCGTGAGCTCCACGCTAGAAAATGTGGTTATGAAGATGATGCAGGAGGAGATGAATACCCCGAACAGTGTGGAAAACCAAGAGACCTTACAGAATCCGACTTCTTCAGAAAAGTAATTATAAATCTTTCTAATAATGGAATAGATTGCGATAAGATTAGTTTATCTGATGCACTTATATTAAATGAAGACATAAACGTTCAAAACACAAGAGAAGCTATCTTTAAAACAACTCCTTATATTAAAGATAAAGAAAAATGTAAATTGTTTGAAGGATTAGCAATAAGTATAGATTGGTCAGTAGCGCTAAATAGTCTTTTGAAGGAAGCAAATGCTTGTTACGAGAGCCAGCACGATAAAGAGAGCAGTTGATAAACTCTGTAAAGAATATACAGATATGTCAAGAACTGCTGTCAGAAATATGGTGTCTAGAAACATAGGTCATAAGATGCTTTACAAGATGCTTGATGATATAGATGTGCTTTCTTCAGAAACTAGAGAACTTATGGATTTTAATACTCTTACAAAGAGAGTAAAAATAGACCATCCAATAAATCCGTCATATATGTATAAAAAGTATAAGTTTGAAAAATTTCCTAAAATGTATGCACCTGATATGACAGATAAATATATTAAATCTCAGATATATGAGCAATCTCAAGTATTAGATGCTGTAAATTATGCATCACAAAAAAGTAGAAGTGGAATTGCAAATAGATTATTACTAAATATATTTAATCCAGCTGTTGCAAATTGTGTTGCAGCTCAGATTTCTATATCTTCTGCTACATATAAGATATTTACTGCTCAGTGGCCTAAGATATTAGACCCAGTTGCTAATGCAGTATATAGAAGAAGAAAGAAGTGGATTACTGGTCTTACTGCAAAATCTATAAAAATGAAGTTTAAGTTTTTTGATGCTGGAGCTTCAGAATATGCAAAAAGTTCTAAAAAAGAAACTGGAATATATATAGAAATGAGAGCAGATTATAGAACTCCAGGAAGAAGAGTAAACTATTATAAAGATATGATGGATAGAGGTGCATATAGTTCTGGAGATATTCCTGATTTGCCAGCTATTTATGGATGGATAAAAAGAAGACAAGCAGCTGGAGTATGGAGACCGCTTATAGTTACTAATTATAGAAGATATGATAGCAAAATGGGAAAGTTATCTAAGATTTCACACGATATAAAAGAAGCATCTCCAGGATTAGCTGCATATATGATTGCTAAGAGAATGCAAAAGATGTTTGAGTCTACAGGAAAACTATATCCGTTTGGTAATATGGATAAATATAGTGTTCCAAGAAGAAAGTTTTATGGCACTCAAATTCATCATTTTGAAGGGCCTAATATGAAATGGGATGATACAGTTGAAAGCTATAGCATATTTACTGAGATTATGATGGAAACATTAAGGATAATTCATGGATATGCAATGAGAGCAAACTCTGAAATTGAAGTTCCAGTTATTGGAACAGATACATTTCAAACTGATAATCATTTAGAATTTAAGCATAGACTTATGAGAGCAATAACTGCAATTGAAGATAATAGAGAATCTAAAGAATTAAGGTCTGCTATAGCGTCTCTTAATGCATACGTAGATTATCATAATGTTAGAAAGAAAATTAAACTTGATGATTATATAATTGGTGCTGGTGGAAGCAAGGCTTTTACTAAAAATGAATTAAATGGGATGAAGCTATTAGCTAAATCTCTTGGAATAGTAATAAAAATATGAGGATACTATTATGGCAAAGACTTCTGTTGTCGTTGACTTTAGAGTAAATGGTCAAAATGAATTAGCTTCAGCTATCAAGCAGGTTGGAGCTGCAATTAACTCTATTAATTTTGATAAGCTTGGAGAAGCAACTGCTTTAGCTGGTATTCTCAGTTCTTTTGGTCAAAGTAAATTTACATTTGATGTAACTACTGGCTCTGGTGTAAAATCTGCTATTGATACGCTAAGACAGTTATTGGCAGAGTTTAATAAAGTAGAAAATATCAGAAACGCAATGATGAAACAAGGCAGAGCTCCAGTTACGTATTTTGAAAGTGTTGCACAGACTGCAACTAATATTCCAGAAGGAATGACTGTCAATAAAATACATGGTATGCTTTCAAAAATAGGCAAGATTAAAAAAGAAGATGGAATAACTTCAGAACAAATAGAAAATCTTGAAGAGCTTGCAAGAACATTAAAAGAAGCTCAAAACTTTTTAAAAGAAGCTGGAGATACTGGTGCATTTCTTGGAGAAGAAGTTAAAAAATATGTAGATATTTTTCTTAACTTTGAGCCAGCTATAAGAAAGGCATTAGATGAAGGTAGAGCAAAATATGCTGGTATAACTGGAAAAGTAGGCGATACTATAAGTGAGATATTTAGAAATCTATCTCAAAGAGTTCGTGATGAAGCTATAATAGCAACTCAGGAACAATTGAAAATAAAAAAAGAAGATTTAAGAGCTGCTAAAGCTGCAGAGAGAGCAGTAAATAAGGATAAAAGCGCTACTGAATATCAAATTCAAGCTGCAGCTAAGGCTGTAAGTTATTTAGAAATTGAAGTAAGAGATTTGCAACAATCTGTTACTGACCTTACAAATGCAAATAAAGTTTTAAAGAGAGAAGAAAGTGAAGTAAGGTCTTCTCAAGGAGCATTAAAGAATGTTCAGTCTGCAAAAGTTAAGGCAGAAGTTCTTGCAAATGCTGATGATTTAGGTAAACTTTTTAAAGATATTTTGTTTATTAACAATAAGGCATCTGCAAAACAAATAGCCGATGCAATTAATAGAAGAGAAAAAGACCTTATTGATTATTTAAGTAGCAATACAGTATATGGTATGAGTCCAGATGAACAAAAGAAACACTGGGCTACTGTATTATCAAAAACACAGGATATTCTCAAATATAGAGAACTTGCAATGATGAAAGAAGTTGCAATGCCAGAAAAGCAATTCAAAGCATTGCAAAGAGACCAAAAAATTTATCAAGTTCCACAAAACCTAACAGAACAAAAAATAGATGAATTAGAGTCTAGATTAAATAATGCATCTAATGTTACTGAGGAGATGTTGCAACTTATAGAACTTCTTGAACAATTTAGAAAGATTGCTAAAGTAGTTACTCCAAGACAGAAAGTTCCTATTACAGACCAAGACTCTCAAAATCTTGCTGATTATATGTTGCTATGGAGAGATGTCCAAAATAAAATTAATCAAGCACTAAAAAAAGCAAGAAATCAAATAATAGCTGAAGCTACATCCCCATTGTGGACTCCAGAACAATATATTGAACAAAGAAAATCAAATATTGCACAGTATAAACAATCTACTCAACAAGAAAGAGATGACTTACTTATTAAATTTAAAGCTGAAAAAGATTCAATTAGTAAAAGATTAAATGAAGTAAGGAAAAATATACATGGACTTAATACAGAAGAAGAAAAACAAGCAATACAAACACTAAAATATCTTAGCGCTCAATTAAACTTAAGAAAACTTCTAATAGATGCAATTCAGCAAGCTAATGCAGAAATAAAAAAAGAACCAAAACAGAAAGAGCAAAAACCAGAAGAAGTAGAAAAAAAAGTAGATAAAGAGATAAAGAAAAAAGAAGCTGAACAACAAAAGGAATTAAACAAACAACAAAAAGAGCAGCTAATGCATGATGAAAAAATAGCTGCTATTGAAGAAAAGATTTTGATTTCTCAGGGAGCAAGATATAATCTTAAACAAGTTCTTCTTGCTATGGAAGCTAGGCTTCTTGAAATAAAGTCATTAGATGCCGAAATGGAATCCAATGCACTTATTGTTGAACAACAAAAGAGAGCAGACGCTGAGGGTAGAACACTAGCTGAACAGCAACTTCTTGAAATACAACAGGAAAGAGATATACTTTTTGAGAGACAGTTTCAAACAGAAGAAGAACTTACTGAATGGGAAAAAGAAAAAATAAATAATAAGTTAATGGCTCTTGATGCTGAAGAAAGATGGATTAATGAAAATGGTGCAAAAGAAGTTACAAGAACAAAAGAAGAAATTGAAGAAGAAAGAAAGCTTGCTAAAATTCAATATGCAAGACTTCAAACTATTGAAAAATTAAACCAATCTCATAAGACAAGTATAGGCAAAATTATATCTGAGTATTTGTCTCTTGATAAAATAGTTGCCCGTATGTCATTTGTATGGACAGCTATGTTTTCTTATGGACTTGCTAATCAAATAAAAAGTATATTCAACGAAGCTATTCAACAAGCCATTGAATTAGAAAAGATAGTTGCTAGATTAAATTCAATTATGTCTACTTATGAACGCACTTTTGCTGAAAATATGAAAAATACAATCATTGAAATATCTAAGCAGACTGGCATAGCATTTAAAGAAATTGGAGAGGCTATGTATGAAGTCCAGTCTTCAAACTTTAATCCAGAAATGACCCAAGAGATTACAAAACAAGCAGCTAAAATGGCTATTGCAAATAATGCATCAATAGCATCTTCAACCAATATGCTAATATCTGTTTTGAATACATATAAGGGAGAACTTGTTGATGTTCAGCAAGTTAGTGATAAATTATTTAAACTAATTGAATTTGGTAGAACAGACCTTGATAAGTTGAATAATAATTTTTCTACTTTAGCCAATACAGCTGCTATACTTGGAGTATCATTTGATGATATTATAACTGCTTTGTCTATTATGACTAACCAAGGAGTTAATACTGACCAAGCTATTATTTCGTTAAATAGATTGTTAATGCAATTTGCAGATGGAGGTTCAGCTGAAGCACAAAAAGCAGCTAAGAGAGTTGGAGTTGAATTAAATACTCAAGAAATAAGAACTAATGGTCTTATTTCTGTAATAGAAAAGCTTTCAAATGCAACTGATACAGAAATTGTTGCATTATCTGGAAACGTAAGAGCATTTAAAGCTCTTGCGTCAATTGTAAAAGACCAGTCAAAATATATGGAGTTTTATGAACAAATTTTAAATTCAACTGGCTCAACACAAAGAGCATATAATGAAGTTTCTGAAACAACTGCATTTTTAATGCAACAACAAAAACAAGAACTAATAGCTGGATTTTTAGTGTTAGCTCAAAATGTATTACCTGCTTTAGTAACAGCTAAAAGATTAATAGCCGATATTGGTAAAGCATTAGGGTTGGTAAATCCACATTTTATTGGTCTTTCTGTTGTTGGACTTTTAGTCGCTAGAGCAATGAAAGCAATGATTGCAACATTTAAGACAACAAGAGCAGAGTTACTTGCTACTCAGCCTAGAATAGTTGGAGTGCAGATTGGACTTAAAACAATGAGTGCATCTGCAGTTGCTGGAAAAGCAGCTGTTATGTCATTAAAAGCAGCACTTGCATCACTAGCTCCAACTTTAATTGTATTAGCTCTTTCTGCTGTTATATCTCATTTTATTAAATTACGTGAAGAGGCAAAAGAAGCTAAACTAGAACTAGAAAGACTAACAGTTACAGATAAAGAACTTGGAGCTAGAGCAAAAGAAAGTGCAGCAGAGCAACTAAAAAGAATAGAATTATTACGAGCTAATATGAAAATGCTTGAAAGATATGCAAATGTAGTAAGAGATACTACTGAAAGCGATATTGCTAGAAATACTGCATTAGAAGCGTATAATAATATAACTGGTGCATTACTTCAAGAAGCTCCAGAGTTATATTCATTCTTAGACAATACTGGAAAATCAGTTAATAATTTAGCAAATCAATGGATAAATGTTGCAAATGGATTGGCTACGGCTTCAGCAGAACTTGAAGTATGGCAAAAAATAGTTGAAGCTGAAAGTGGCATAAATGTTGGAGTCGAATCGAAAAAACAATCAGAGCTTGAATTAGAAAGACTTTTATCTGATAAGCAAGCCGCTAAGGATAGAATTGCTACAGCTGGATGGAGTAAAAAAAGTTTTTCACCATCTAAATCTCAAATTAATGATATAATTGCATATATAGACAGCGAAGTAGCAAAAGGTGTCAGTGCAGCTGACGTTGCATCATCCGCATCAAAGCAATTCGGAGGTGGGGTGATGGAGTTTCCGTATTTAGATGCTCTTCTTTTTAAAGTTGCTTGGGATAAAGAAGCACTACAAGCATATGCAGAAATAGTAGGCAAGCAATCAAAATTAGAAAGTAATATAGAAACTGCAGATAAATTTTTAACACAAAATATGACAGCGTTACAAACTCTTAGAGTTTTATATGGAGAAGAGTATAATAGATATAAGCATTTTCCATTTAGTGGATTACCATCTGGAAAGCGTGAAGAAGGTGGAGATAAAGGTTCAACTCCTTCTTATACTGTTCCTTGGGAAGAACTAAAGAAAAAATGGGATTTAAGACTTGACTATTTTCATAGAAACTATGATGAGTTTGCTGGACAAATCGAAGAAGCAATTACAGAAGAAAGAGGTCTTGAACAGTTATTGCTAGATAAATTTATGGCAATTAGAGATGACCCTAAATATGAACTTGATGCAACAGAACAAGAAAAGTTTACTATGGACTTTATTAATTGGTATTGGAATTGGAAAAAAGATAAGTTTGGTAAAATTATTAAAATTCTAAGAGAAAAGATGAATAAGTTAGATGATGTTCAGGGACAAAGAGAAATAAAAGCTCAAATAGACTTATTAACAGAAGAAGTGTTGCTTGGTGCATCTCAAATGATGGACTTTAACATTGATACAACTCAATTTAAAGAAGTATCTAATCTTAGATTTGACCCTACAACTGATATGGTTTATAATGTTAAAGTTATAGATAAATGGGCTAGAGAGAATTTACCAGATGCTTTAGATATTCTTAAACAACTAACACCTTTGGCTACTAAACAATTGAATGACGTTAGGCTTGCATTAGAATACTATAGAAATGAACAAGTTACAGCTGCTGAGTTAATTGAAAAAGGATTTGATTCAGAATATGTAGAACAAATAGATTTTAAAGATTTAAAAGGATACTTAGCTAATGCAGCTAAAATAAATGAAACTTCTGCACAAGAATTAGAAGATTCTTTTGGTATGCTTGAAAGAGTATTGCTAGAGTCTCCAATGGAAGTTCCACAAGAAGTTTTGACTGCACTTAATGCAATGGCTGGTGGAAGATGGATTGGAGACCTTGAGTGGATGGTAAGCCTGCTTAGTGGAATAGATGTTGACTTAGACAAATGGCTTAAAGAATTAAAAGATAACATAAGAGGATATAAGTTTAATACAGTTAAAGAATTTATTGATAAAATGACTGAAGATGTATCATATCTTGGTTCTCATAAAACTTGGGATGAGCTTACTGCAGAAGATGTTGAAAAACTATTGCTTATTCCAAGTTTGAATGAAGATGTTGTAAAAGCATTAACAGACAGAATGAATGAGTTTGAAAGAAATATAGATGCTTTTGATTTAGAGACAGAAAGGCTATTAAATGATATTAGAGAAAAGAGAAATAAAAATAAGAAGTATATTACTGATTTATTTAGTGGAGAAGAAAAACTTAACTTTTCTGGAATATGGTCTTTAACTAAATTATTTGCAATGGGAGACCAAGATGATAGTGCAGAATTAAGAATAAAAGAAATACAAAGATTAAAACAAAAACTAAAAGATGAATCTGATTCATTAACAGAATCGCAAAAGGATGAAATAGAATCGAAGATTCTTGAGCTTGACCAAGAACAAGCAATGAAGTATGTTGATAATATAAAAAATCTTGTTAGTTCTCTAAAAGAAACTTGGGAAATGTATTATCAATGGCAAATGGATAAGATACAAGAGTGGTATGATGGGCAATCAAAGATTATAGATAATAAAGCTAAATATGAATATAGGTCTGCATTATGGACTGAAAAACAAAAAGAAAAGCTTGATAAAGAAAGAGAAGCAAAAGAGAAAAAGTTTGCATATATGAGAAAAGCAATGGCAATAAGTGAAGCAGTAATAGATACTGCTGTTGCAGTTATGAATATGCACGCTGGATTTCGTCCTCCTTTAAACTTTATTATGGCAGGCATTGTAGCAGCTATAGGTGCTGCTCAAGTTGCACTAATCAGTCAACAAAAATTTGCTCAGGGTGGATATATATATGGGCCTAGCCATAAAAGAGGTGGAGTCCATATTGAAGCTGAAGGTGGAGAGTATATTATAAATAAAAATGCTACTAAAAAATATCTTCCAATAATAGAGCAAATAAATCAAGCAGGATTAGATGGAACTTATAATAAGTCTGTTGCTCCATTTTTCCAAAGTGGAGGATTTGTTGACTCAAGTAGAGAAGTAGTAAAAAGTGAACAGATATCAAATGGATTAGTAGCCTCGATTGTTAATGCTATTAAAAGTATTGATGTTCAAGTTCAAGTTAATTCAAAAACCCTTACAGAAATTGAGATATGGAAAAAGACAGTTAAAGGTCAAAGGCTTGCAAAGGTGATGTAATGAAAGAACTAACATTTACACTCAAGTTCATACAATATAATGAATCTCAAGGATTTGGATTTTATGATACTTATGATATTGATATAACTGAAAAAATAATAGATTTTGATGTAGATGCAATTAAGTTTGTTGACGAAGAAACATTACTTATAAATGAAAGAAAAGCTTCAATATCTATACTAAACTATAACGATACTATAAATGAATATAAGGCTCCGCTTATAGAGCAAACAGAAACTATAGAAACTGGAGAATATGACTTGGTTAATAATCCAGAAGATGAAAACGATTTTAGTGATAGACTTATAAAGTTTGTAGTTCCATTTATTGACGAAGTATTAGATATTAATACTCATCAAAATTATTTAGGAAGAAGAAGAGTATTCCCAGCTTCATATAATCCAGGAGAAAATGAGACAGACTTTTATACGCCTCCAAGTATATCATTAATTCCTGTTAGAAATCACGACGAAGAAGAGTATAATTCGTATGGAGAGTCTTATGTTATTGAAAAACCATACTTTTTAAACATTATACTAGAAGTTAAAGATAAATCAAGTAATATAATATATACTGGATTAGCTGAAATTGAATCATATTCTTATGACCCATCAACATTAAAAACATCTATATCATTTACAGATACAATTGGCATTATGATTAAATGTTTAGATAGCTGGAAAAACCTTCCTACTTTTTTCCAAAATGTATTTAATAGTGGACTAACACTTAATGACTCTTATGACATAGCACAAAAAACTGTTAATGCAATGTATCCACAATTATCTGGTATATTCTATTTTCCGTATTATACATCTGGTTGTGGAAGATACTTAATCAATATGCAGATGAGGTGCGGAATGCATCATGAGCATACAGAATACAGAGTTTGGTTATATGATATAATAAATGGTGGAAATCCTATTAATCTTCCTACATTTTATAGAGAAGGAAGAGAAAGGCCATATATACTATCAAATAGCAATATAACTGGAAACATTGAAGAATTTTGGCAAGATGAATACAACATATATATAACATCTACTGAAAGCGCTGAATTTGCAATTGACTTTGTAGAAAAGTTTAAGTTTAATACAGAGTGTATTGTGAATGTTATTAAGTTTCATATATCTATTCTTGAATCTTCTTTAATAACGTTAGAAGTAACAGAAAATACATTTAATATGTTAGATTCAGATTATGAAAGCTGGAGGGATGGAATTTACTATCCTAATTGGACAAATCTTCTATTTGAAAACGGATGGGAAAATTTTCATTTTAATGGATATATACCTTGGGAAAGCTATATTTATGGTGGAGAAATGGAAGTAAATAACATAGAAATACAATTTGGAGAAATTGATGAAAATTTGTCTAACATTATATCTCTTTGTAATGATGAAGGATTTAATACTAATCCAGATGTATTATCAGTGTTCAAAATGCTTTTGTTTTCAAGAATTATAGTTCCATATACTGATGGATATAGTATATCTTTTACTAGATTTCAGTATCCAGAAACACCTAATAATACATTAGATGGATACTATATAACTAAGATATCAATAAACGATTCATATTATGAAACTCCAGATTTAAAAGATTTTGAACAAATTACAGATTGGGATAGGAAAAAGATAAAACAGAAAATAAAGGATAAAATGAATATAATAGAATCTAGCTTAATAAAGAAGTATACCATAAATATATCTTCTGCTATAAATAAGATTTATAAACTAGGAGATAAAATACACATATATAACGTTGATGATATAAATACTGATGGCATTGATATTATAGTTACATCTATTCAGTATTCTAGAGATGATATAAAGGTGGAAGGATATGGCTTATAAACAGATTATAGGGCCTCAGGGTAAGTCAAAGTTTTATTTAATATATGGAAACAGCTGGTTAGTTGCTAATGAGTTTATTATTGAAAATACTGCTCCAAGTATATCTTTTGACCCAGTATATCCAATAGAAAAAAACTATAGGGGAGACAATATAGACCCTGGTAGTAAGTTTACTGTAGATATATCTCTAGAAATTATCAATGTATTAGACGAGTATCCTAAAATTTTAAAACTTATAGAAGCAATAAATACTATTAAAATAAATCCTAATAGTTACACATTATTTATGCAACCACTATATCTTAATGAAAATAGCTTCATGCTTCCTGTTTTATTAAAAGAAGGATTAAAGTTTGACAATGCATTGCAGTTTATAAATACTGCACAGAAAATACAATTAGGATTTGTTAGTAAATATGCTATTACTGGTGTTCCAGTATCTGCAACAAGAAATATATATGAAGTTGAAGATATAGTAGCTAATTTAGCTATTGTAAAAACTGTATAAAGGAGAATACATAAAATGGCAAACACTTTTATATCAATTGCTGGAACAGTTACAACTGCTCAGTTAAAAGAGGTAGATAGTTCTGGAAATCTTGTTGGTGGTGGATTAACAATTACTGGCACACTAGTAACTGGAACAATATATAAATTTATAATTAGTTATTCAAGATACTATACGTTATATGTAAACTCATCAGCTGTGTCAACTGCAGCTATATTATTTCTTAATGCTGGCGTAGACTTTTTTACTAATGCATCTGGAAACACTGAGTTTAGAACAAATATAGATATGAACAGTAATAAAATTATTGATATTGCAAATGGTTCAAATGATACAGATGCAGTTGCATTTGGACAAGTTAAATCTTTAATAGCGGCTCCTACAAGTACTACACCTACTATATCTATGGATATGGCTACATACAATTTATTTGTAGTGTTTTCTCTTGCTACATATAGTGGCAATATATCAAGAGATTCAACCATTATATACTTTTACTATGTTGACACTTCATCTAGTAATTCAAGCGCTGTTACAATAGACTCTAATGGTAAGATTGCTATAACTGGTAAAACTGTTATTCAGTCAACAGAGAAAGCTCCAGTCTGTGTCATGCCAAAGATTGGTGGATGGAGAGCTGGCAAATATGTCCACTTTGGATATGTAGTAATGAACTCAGCTGGTCATACTACGTATAAATATGGAACAGCAGCTACAGTTGCAGCTGGATGGATAGGGCTAGACGCTACATTTCCAGATTTATCTTCAATAGTTCCATCTCCTGCAAAAGCTCCATTAGTAACTGATACTGGAAGTCAAATTATAGTTACTATTCCAGTTGATGAATCTCCAACAGTAACTGGTGATTTTGAGATTGCATATAATTTTCTATCGTCATCTGCAACTTCTCCAATAGGAAATGGTTCTTCATTTAATAATTTTGGTAATTATGTAATAGAAAGAAGTTCTTCAAGAACATTTGTAATTAACAAACCAATACTATCTGCTAATACAGCGTCATATAAAATATGGGTTAGCTATAGATTTATAAATCCATTTTCTTATTCATATTGGTGGACTACAGGTTCACCTTCATATTTATTAAAGGATTTAGTAGTAACTAAATTTTCATCTAAGCTAAATGCTGATGATATTGATGCATTGATAGACCAAGTTATAGACCTATTGTATGTTGATACTGGAACTGGAATAATAGCTAGGAAGTAAAAAATGTCATCGTCTGCACTTTATAAAGAAAGTCATGAATCATTGCCAAAAACATACTATTATATTGACAGCAGAGCTTGCCAAAGGGAAAGATGTATTAGGTCAATGATTATAGTAAATGATTTCGATGGATTTTGTGGTGATATAAAAGATGTAAAATTTTTTATGACAAAAGACCCAGGAAATATATTTAAGCTTACTACTGAAGTAATTTTAGAGATGCAACCTCATACAAACAAAGAATTTGTAACTTTCTCTAGAGAGCTCATAATAGAACAGTGGTTTGAATCTGAACCTAAGCCTTATATATTAGTTGGTTCTATGCCTACATTTTTTTGGGAAGGTAATTATTATCGAGAAAGTGGATATATAATTATAGACCATACTTATGTAACTATGGAATCACTTGGTTTTTCAAGCAATGCAATGTATATTGTTTTTGAAGGAGTTCAATATCTTTGTTCAGTATTAGCTAGAGAGTGTGGATATTGTCAAGACAAAGGTGGAGAGTCGCCAATGTTTAGCAATATAATAGCAAGAGATGTTGTTAGTAATAATCATTATCCATCAGTTCCTATTATGGGACATAACTGCAAACAATGTGGAGTTTGCCTTATTGCTTGTAAGCATAGAAATGCAATAAGAAACCAAATCGTTAATAGGCCTGTTGAGATTAATGAAATAGATGATAACAAAGGAGACATATCAAGTTACACTGCAAGAAATCAAAGAGCATTAAATGGAGAAAATCTTGAAACATAATAAATATAACGAATATATTATTCAAGATTGTCTTAAATCTTGTTCATATAACATTGATACATCTAGATTTAGACTAAATATAATTGGCATTAGAAATCTTAATCTAAGAACAAAAGATAAATTTATAGATAGAATATGTTTAATTATAAATGTTTATGATAGCATAAAGTATTTTGAATTTCCTTCAACTACAAAAGCAAGTGTTGATGGGATATTAAGTAGCAAAAGATATGGATGTGATTTTATATTAGAGCCTGGTATGTATAGAAATATATGGAAACTAGGATATGATAATAAGTTTATACAGCATCATCCAATATATGCTATTCATTCTATTCATTCAAAAAGAAAAACGCTTAATTATGATGAGTTTGAATTAAATACATTTGCAACAGTTCATGGTATGGAATTAAAGCCATTGAAGTTTATTACTTGTGTTAAGAAGGTATCAGAAGGAGTTTCACAATATGTAGAAAAAGATTCAAATATGAACATTATATTAAGTTATGCTATAATGCAAAAAAATGCATTAGATGATAGGTTATTTAGCTACATATTAATTGATGAAGAAAATGGTATTTTAATTCCTACAAATAAGATATATGGAGAATAACAATGGCAAAACTTAAATATATAGTTGTGCATTGCTCTGCCTCAGAATGGGGAAGTGCAGCTGCAATTAGAGAATGGCATTTAGCAAAAGGATGGAAAGATATAGGATACCATTTTATTATCTTAAATGGTAAGTTAATCCCAAACGTATCTAATTGGCAAAAAGAACTTTCTATTCCATTAATGGATGGAAACATTGAAGTAGGAAGATATCTTGATGGAGATAACTTTATATCTAGTAAAGAAACTGGAGCTCATACTCTAAATTATAATGAAACTTCAATAGGTATATGTCTCATAGGCAATAAAAACTTTACTGAAAAACAATTTTATGCTCTTGAGATGCTATTAAAATCTTTATTAAGAATTTATAAGTTAGATAAGTCTTGTATCAAGGGTCATTACCACTTTGCCAATAAGACTTGTCCTAACTTTGATGTTGACAAATTTGTAAAGGAGAGAATAAAATAATGTGTCTTAAAAAAATCAAAAAGTATCTACCTAATGTATCTAATTTAAAGCACTATGCTTCAACAAACATTATTACTAATATAATGGTAATAATGAAGTTTGGATTCTGGATGGGAGTATGGTGTAGTATAGTTCTTCAGCTTACTGTAGAGCTTAATCAGTGGAGATTATCAAGACTCTCATTTAAAGAATATATGAAAATTCATGGAGTAGATACAATTTGGGATACAGTAGCTGCTATACTTGGAGTAGCTGCAACTCTAGTTAATGCATTGAAGTGGCTATAGGAGAATTATTATGCCAACACCAAGAAGTTACTCATATACATATACTGCTCCAAAGAGTGCTTTTATAGTAACATTTGAAGATGGAACGCCTCCATCTACAATTTGGGCATATACGTTTGATGAAGCAAAAACATTTGCAATTGAAACTTATAAATATAAGAATTGGACTTTAACAGAGTCTAGTTAGCCTATAACAATTACAGCAGGTGGAGTTTTTGCAATAGGCATATATCCATAGCAGAACATAAGATAATTGCGTGGTATCCCTATCTGCAATAGTATGATTTTTAAAACTCATACGTTATAATTCCGCCTGCTGTTTTGTTTGAAAATGCAGCTGCTCCAATTCCAAATTTTTTATACTTTATGCCAACTCCAATGCCAAGAACTGAAAACCCATCTCCGTCTTCTTTGCCAAATGCCCAGGATGCGGTCAAAAATGGCGTATATGGAGTTTTGTGGTCGGGCTGGTGGTTTGATATGGACTGGGTGTCAATCGCTTCATAGACACGAAATTTGGAGTCCAAAAAAAATTGGTTTCGAAATTCATCGTATTCGATTTTCAATCTGTGCCACGTTGAATCGGAAAAAGTAAATGTAGTATCTAGTTTTGCTATTTCGTAACTAATTCCTAAATCTGTTTGCGTTGGAAGTGTAGTTGATGGGTCAATTCCAGAATTAGAAATAGATTCCCAGTCTATAAATTCGGCTTCAATATCCGCCATAATAGTATCACGATATACATATAGAGTATCAAAAACAGTTTCCCTTATTGTAATAGGCTTATTATATATAGATTTACCAAAAAAAAATCCTGCAAGCAGGAGAGAAATAACTGCAATAATTATAGCTATATTACTCAGGCTCTTGTTCGACATCTTCAACGTCTCCCTCATCTATTTCATTATTTTCAAATGTAATACGTTTTCTTTTTTTTAATACGTCTTTAATATCTTTTAATGTTATTTGATTGATAAGTTTATTTACTACATTCCAAAATGCATATATAGTTGGAACACCTATCCATACTATAACAGTATAGTTGGATGGCATTTTATCAAACCATCTAAATACAGTAGCTATAATAAATACAATAAAAAATAGAATAAACTTCTTACTTAATAAACTAATGCTTCTATCTTTTATTTCATTGATTTGTGCTTTTTTTTTTACTTTCTTCATTATTCATTCCACCAGTAATAATAGCAATTCTTGAAACTTCTTGAAGTAAATCTTCTCCCTTATTAATTATTCTTGAAATTTTATTATTTATTGTATCTTTTTTTATTGCAAGTAAGTTGTCGCTAAAAATACTTATATGGGTTAAAACGTCTCTGACAATATTATCTGTAACCGCACTCCATTCTGTCTCTGATAAAAACTCCATTGCTAGATTCTTGAGATTAGATATCTTAAGCATTAGAATATCTTGAGGAACTAAATCAATATCATTTTTTATAATATCTAAAATAAAGTTCGATATATCTTGTGTTGCTTCATTTATCATACTTCTCTGAAATTCATTTGATGCATAAGCAACTGCATGATTTCTTACTCCGTTTAATCTTATTATAACTGAACGCTCAGCTGCATAGTAAGATATGATAGAAGCCTGCTCTCTTAATTGGCAATCAATAGTTTGCACATCTTCAGCTAGTTTGTCTATCTTCTTATTTGGTTTATAGTTGATTATATACTGTGCAACAGAAGTAACTAATGCAGTTACAGCTGAAATAGCTGCTACAGCAACACCAGGCGTGCTAAACATCTCTGTCATATTGACTCCAATTAATACTTTTTATTTTATGGAGTCAATTATTTAGCACGCCTGGTTTTTGTCAAGTCTTTTTTCTATAAATCGGAAAGTGTTAATTTACTAATGATTGTTAAATTATTTACATTAATCAAATATGGTAGACTGGTCTAAAAATGTTTCTATTCTGTCTTTTGCATAACATACAGCTCTTTCATCAATATCAATTCCAACAAACTTTTTATTCTGTTTTAGTGCAACAAGAGCCGTTGTTCCTGTTCCCATAAACATATCTAATACAATACCTTTTTCTGGACATCCAGCATCAATGATAGGCATTATTAGTTCTTCTGGATATGGAGCTACATGAAATGAAGTATTACTTGAAGTATTAATTTTCCAAACTGTTCTTTTTATTCTGCCTTCAATAAGTCCTTGTTCTACTTTTTCAGCAAATTTAGACATTGACTTACTATCAATTTGCACATTTTCACCTTCATATTTACTACCTTTTGTTGAAGCATTTGTTGATACTTTAGTAACCATTTTCTCATATTGCTGCTTAAAATAATATTTCTCATTTTTAACAAAGAAGAATATATTCTCAAAGTCAATAGTAAATCTATCTCTAACTGGTCTTGGCATTACAGATGGCTTATGCCAAATTATATTGTTTCTTAAAGTCCATCCTCTGTTTATCATTTCAATAGCGAATCTAGCTGGAATCATTGCTAAAGATTTTTTCGGAAGAATGATTCTGTTTCCCCTAAAAAACATTTTCTTTTCACTATCTGAAATATCATTGTAATCAGTATCATCATCTTCATCAACTTCTTTATCTGGTTTAACTTTAGTGCTTCCATAATAAGTATCTCCAATGTTAATCCAGATAGTTCCAGATTGCTTTAAAACTCTTTTAACCTCATCAAATATATCGCATAGCTTATTTATATACTGAACAAATGTTCCCTCAAGCCCAAGTTGACCTTCAGCAGAATAATCTCTTAAATTCCAATATGGAGGAGAAGTTACTGCACAGTCAATTGATTCATCTGGAAATGTTTTTAGTATATCTAATGCATCTCCTTTAAATATCTTATTCTCTATATCCTTAATCTCAAACATTATTTTTTTACTCCAATCTTATGAGTTCTTTCATTTCTACTATTACACTTACTGCATAATATACATACCCAAAAAATTCTTTCTACAAAATTTGGCGGTAAGTCTTTTACAAAATTTATCTTACTATCATTAAACTGTATTGGGTGTCCACAGTTATCGCATTTATATGGATTTGTATTTACATTAATATCCATCTTATTTATAATTCCTTCTGTAGAAGTTTAAATATCTTATCATTGATTTTTTTAATTTTATCAATGTTAGTATTTATGTTAGTGCATCTGGCTGTAAAAGTAACATTATTAAACTCACTAAAATTATCAACTGGTGAAACACTAGCTGTTATTCTTACTTCGTGGTCATATATTACTTCAGTGATTGGTTTCTTTTTAGGCATTTTTCATTCCTCATCTTTAAGTGAATTTTATTACAATTTTCATCAATTGATTTGCTAATTCATTGGTATCTACTATCATATAGTTTTTAATAACTTTTTCGTCTTTAGTAATTTTAATTCTAACTCCATCACCTTCAATAAATCCTCTTATATTATATCCATTATATGTATATTCATACATAGTATCAGATATTTTATTTCTTAATACTTTTGATAGATGTTCAGTTGCATCTTCAAACTTAATCATCTTTGTCTTCTTTCCTTTTTCTAATTTTTTCAATGATAGCTATAATTGGAATAGTAACTAGTGATATAATAGCAATGATACATGCTATTTGCAACATAATAATAATGATTCCCATTTTTGATTCTCCTTTAATTGATATATCTATCTATCTATATATTTATACATATTCAATTTCTTTGGATAGCATTGGTCATTAAAAAGAGATGGAATTAGAATAAATGCCCATGCAATAACATTTATTCCATTTTCTTTCCACTTGCCATCTATAAAGCAATCTCGTTGAATATCAGTTCCATCTATAGTAGTTACCCAAAATGTATCTTCATATTTAGTGTCTGGAACTTCATCTGGATATTTATGCCATCTACTAATAAACTCTAGTTCAGATATCTTACTAAATGCAAGATTTAATTCTCTTTCTGTAATTGCGTTCATTCTATGAAGTTTATCATACATATCTTTCATATTAGCATACATTGAATCCATAGGAAGATTTCCTTTAGATGCAGCTGAATTTACTATTCTTTGTCTTTCAGCAAAATCAAGAGATAGCCAGCAATTTTGATGAGCATAACTTTCTTCTCCAGATTCAAGATTATCAAAGTCAATCCAATGATAGTAAAACTTCTTTGAATCATTATACATAAATTTATTACATACATAGCATCTAGGCTGTTTAACTTTTAGCTTTACATCTTTTGCACTCATTTTAATCTCCTATGTGCATTATATATAACGTATCATTTTCTTCTTTTTGAACTAGTTCTTTTATGTAGTGAGCTAATTCATATCTAATATCATCTCTATATTTTTTTGCAGAGCCTATAATGCATACATTATACTTTTTGCAAGCTTCAATTATTGCATGAATCATTTTTTGATGTATTTCATCGTCTATATTTTTATAGAATTTTGATTTATTAAACATCTTATCTGACTGACCAATATAGTCTCCAATATATAGAAACTTAATTCCTTTATTTTCAGCAGATAACTTTATTTTCTCTGGAGTCATAGATACTCCATGTGCATTCTTATATCCTCTAACATCTACAATAAAGTCTATATTATTTGGAATAATTATCTTTTTTATAAACTCTATAGGGTCTTCAAATTTCTTTATAGACCTAGGCGATGCAGTCCATATTCTCATATCTCTATTTCCTTTTGTTTAAACTTATCTTTTGTTCTTTTCTTTATTTGAGATGTTTCTGGATAAAACTTATTTAGATGAAGTCCATAATATGCAATCAACAATGATTCAGCTAATCCATCTTTATATGAACCATGAGCATAATTAACTTCATCTGCAACAGTGGGAAACAACTCTAATGATTTTTGTATTGAAGTGCTTTTATCTGAAGTTACTCCCATTACTTTTTTCCAATGCATTGGATTTGTTCTAATAACTTTAAGTCCAATTGATTCTGCAACTCCAGTTATAAATCCATTTATAAAAAACAGATAATTGTTAATAGTTCTATTTGTTCCAACACTAATCGGAGCCTCTAAAAACACTGATTCAATTTCTACAAATGGAAACATCTTAATTATATCTAATAATCTGTTTCTAATTAACTCATGGTCATTTGAAAAGTCATTAATATACAGAACTGCATTATCTTCTGTAACTAACGATATTCCACCCTTTTTGCCAGGGTCAATTCCTATGATTCCTCTCATTATTTTCTAATCTCCTGAAATGTAGTTGTTTCTGTATTAAACGTAGCTTTTATGATACCAGTTTTTCCAAATCTATTCTTTGCAATAATTAGTTCAGTTAGATTTGAACAGTCATTTCCATTGTCATCTTCTGTTATTCCATAATATGCTGGTCTATATAAGAATATAACTGCACTAACATCTTGCTCAATTGAACCACTTTCTCTAAGGTCAGAAAGGATAGGGCGTTTGATAGCCCTATCCTCACACTTTCTACTTAGTTGTGATAATGCAACAATCGGAACTCTTGTTTCCATTGTTAATTGTTTGAGTTTTCTTGTTATCTCTGAAATCACTTGAACTCTATTTACATTTGAGTCAAGTTCCATTTGTTGTAAGTAGTCGATTACTATTAGGTCGAGTGGTTTTTCTTTGTGCATAGCTCTTATTCTTGCTATAACATCATAAAGCTGAAATACGCTTGTGTCAAGTATTATTTCAGATTTATTTGCAGAGTAATAATTATATAAGTCTTTGTATCTCATTATTTTATTTTCATCAGATAACGCTCTGAAGTCTTCGTTTGATATGGCTTGTTTCATTGTTATGAATTTTTCAAGTATTTCTTCTTTTTGCATTTCTGTTGAAATCATATATATACGCTTTCCATAAATAGTAAGGTTATCAATAATGTTTAATGCAAAGCTTGTTTTGCCCATTGCTGGTCTAGCTGCTATGCAATATAAATTTCCAGGTCTTAGCGACATTATTCTGTCTAGCTTTGGAAATCCCATTTTCAATCCAACTACTCTTTCAACTCCGTTTTTAATAGATTCTTCAGTTTCTCTAATTACACTATTGATAACCGATACAATTCCTTCTGGACTGTCTTGATTTCCAGATATATCTAAGTGTGAATACTCATTTATGATTGACTTGATTTTATTATAAGATGTTCCTTCGCTTATAATTGTCTCAATCCTTTGAATCATTTTGTTAGATTCTCTGATTTTCCACAAATCAACTACTTCTTTTACAAGCGATGGAAATAGCTCTGGATTTACATCTTCCTCTGCAATGCTATCGAACTTATTTTTAAGTGTAGCGTCAAGTAATCCCATGCCTCTTAGTTTATGCAGAACGCTGATTGCATCAACTCTTTCATTTGCATCAACTACTTGATATATTGCATTGAATATATTTCTATGGTCGATTGTATAAAAGCACTTATCATTTATAACACTTAACGATGTTATTGCTTTTTCTGGATTGTTTATAAGTATCGACAGTAGTTTGATTTCGGAAGATTCATTATTTCTAGAGTTCTTCATACGAAGGGCCTTCTATAACATCGTATCGAGATTTCTTTGGCTTCTTTTTTTCTTCATAAATCATAAGTAAATGCTCAAACTTAGTAAGTTCGTCTTTACATTTTTTATTTAGTTGAGTGAGGGTCATTAGATTTCTTTTCCAGAAATCATCATTTATTCCGATTCTAATACACTCAATAATAACATCTTCATCATATCCCTTTTTCAATAGTTTCCAAACAGCTCCGATTGCATCTTCTGGAGTTGCATTTTTTACTACTTGAAAGTTAGGAAACTGTTGTTTTCTTCTTTCGATAAAATCTTCTATTGCTTCCCAGATTTTATCAGACACCACAGCTTCAGTATTTCGCAATGATTTAGATTGTTTAATTATTTCATTATTTATTTCATCACTTGAAACTACTTTTTTATGTGGCTTTAAAATAACTTTTATAAACCCACTACCTTCAGTTGTGATAGAGATTATTTTGAACTTTAAGTCCCCTATAATACAATACTTACTGTTTTCCATTTTCAATAGCTCTGTTGTATTCATTTTCGTCTTCTTTTATAAATTGAACAAACTCATACTCTGTCTTAAATTTTAACTTAGATTCATGTTCTTTAGTTGCTATAACATTAGACGGATTTACATAAAGCTTTCTAATTTGTATTAGTACTAAATTATCTACTAATGGTATAGGTGATTCAAATATCTGAAGATATACCATTCTTGTTTTATTCTTAACATAAGCAGTAACTTCTTTTGCAACTGCTTCTTTTTTAATTGGGTCATAGCTTTTAAAAACTACACTTACTACATCTCCAGGCTTAACAGTAAATTTTGACGGAGGCTTTCTTTGTTTTGATTTACTAGTGTTGTTAGGCCTTTGTTTTTTCATTTGTTCATCCTTTTTATTTATCTTTTTTAAGTGATACGTATTGAATGACTGAGATTTGTTTTATATTTACCATTCTAACTCCAGGTTTTTACTTCGCCGCCAGCTTTGTGAAGGCCGCTAATCCTGTCAAGTTAATTCTATGACTGTCTGGTCAAGTTCCGTGTCTATTCGCTTGGCGGCTATCTCGCAATACTTCTCTTCTTTCTCTATCAGAATATATCTGCGGTTAAGCCTTATGCAAGCAATAGCAGTCGTGCCAGAGCCAGCGAATGGGTCGAGAATGAGGTCTTGCTCTTTGCTGTAGTTTTGCAGACACCAGCCAAATAAAGCGACTGGCTTTTGGGTGGGGTGGACTCTACCATCTTGTAAAGCCTCCCCCCTTGAGTAATCATATATTCTCAATGCTTTATCGAAAGAAGTCCAAGCAAGTTCTCCATCAGCAAGGCTAAAGTTTCTTTGTCTTTTGTTCCAAACCAGCCATCCCATTGATGGAGGCAGATGGTCTGTAAAATAGTTCCCTCCCCAGATTATTTGGTTCTCTGAACTTATCAACATTAGGCTAAACAACTCTTTATCAGGGATTTTTGAATCCCAATCAGTTTCCATGTAAAGTTTATACCCTCTTCCAGCCTTGCTTTTCCCATTTGCCTTTATTCTTTGTTGAGCTGCATTGTTTTGAGCTAAATCTGCCCCTATCCCATAAGGCGGGTCTGTCAGCAATAACTGAGCCTTGACCCCCAGCGTGGGCAGTATGTCCAGACAATCGCCACAGTATAGCACCCCGTGTTCAGTCTCGTGATAAATCATCGGAACATTCCTCATCTGCATGACATCTCCCTAAAAATATCCGTTTGCTCCAATTCTGTCTCAATGCGTTTCGCTGCAATCTCGCAATACTTTTCCTCTTTCTCAATCAGTATGTATTTGCGCTTGTATCTTATACAGGCTATTGCCGTAGTGCCTGAGCCAGCGAATGGGTCAAGGATTAGGGCATTAGGCTCGGAGTAATTATTGATACACCAACCGAAAAGAGCGACAGGTTTTTGGGTAGGGTGAACCTTGGCATCATATCCAGCACTAAAATGATGCATTCTAAACATCTTAACGCTACTGCCAAAAGAAGTCCATGCCAACTCTGCATCTGCCATTGGATTGCTGCCATTTATTTTGTCCCAAATTAACATACACCTTGTATTGTTTAAGTATTCAAGAAAGTAATTGCCTCCCCATATTATCTGATTCAGTGAGACTTTAAACATTAAGTCAAATATGGGTTTTTGTGGTATGCACTTGTCCCATTCCCCACTCCCAACAATCCCTTTGCTTTTGTTAAACATTGATGATTTGCTTTTAATTGTTTTTTTAAAACTGTCCACAATGTCAATTCCATAAGGAGGGTCTGTCAGCACCAAGTCCACGCTCTTGTCTGCCAGCGTAGGCAGTATGTCGAGGCAATCTCCACAATGCAGGATGCCGTGTTCGGTTTCGTGGTAGATCATTTTCTACTCCTTTATCATATCGCTATTTTTATTAAATGAAATATACTTTTTAGCGACTACTTCTCTTTGTTCATCGCTAATGCCTTTTTTAAACTTACTAAACATTTGCATATCTATAGATTTAACATCTTGATATTCTTTTAAGTATAGATAGTCATCTATATATATGTGATATGTTCTAGATGCATATACAACTATATCATCTTTTGAATACTCTTTATCTAATGAATAATAGTATGTAATCATTCCATTTGGAAACTTTACTTTGAAGTCCCAATTTTTTGGTTTTTCCATACTATCAGTTATTAGTTTTACCTTTGAGTTAGTATCAATATCAGGTGTTCTCATTTTTCTGAAATCAGCGGTTTTACTTCATTAACATAGAAATCACAATAGTCATGAGCTGCACAATACTTATGACAACGCTTAGGCATTTCTTTTGTATACTTGATAGTGCCATAATTCTTTTCATCTATAAATGCCTGAGCTTCTTCTTCAGAGTAGAACGTTTTAATGCACTTGTTTTTAAACATAATCTTCCAGCTATCTTCTTTTTGCCATCTTTCTGCTTTTGTGCATACTGGAATTTCATTATCAGGTGCATCTTTATATTTTTCAAGATTGTTAATCTTTTCTTCAATTATCTTAAGCATTTCATCATCATCAATAACTTCAATCTCAAGCTCTTTGTATTGAGTATCTGGATAACCAGCAAATCTAGTTATTTCATATTCTCTCCAGTCTCTAAACAAAAATATGACTTTCATACTATTAACTTCATATCCATTTCGCTTAAGCAGAATACGATAAGCATTTAACTGAAACTTTAAATCATCAATATGGTCATCTAAATAAATCCAGTTCCATATAGTTTGGAACTTAAAGTCAATTACACACTTGTTTTGCTCATCATATATATCCATTCCACCAGTAATCTTTTTTCCAAGAATTTCTGCTTCAAGTCTTTTTTCAACTAGCAATCCAAGGTGTTCCTTATCAAGACTTCCTTTTTCTAACACTATATGCATAGCTGAGCCCATCATAGCCCAGATATTTGACATAGCATCTTGCTCAATTACATCATCATACCTTTTATTTAATATAGCTGAGCGAATAGGTTTGAGTAATTCTGTAATACTCCAGTCTCTTTTTTCTTCTGAGCCAGAATACCAGTTAAACTTTAGTGCATTGAATAGCACTTCTGGTATGTTTGAGTTGTTGACTAATTTCATTTTAGTCTCCTTGTTTTTATTCTGAATGAGCTAGCATTTTTTGACTAATCATTTCAATAAATTCATCTGCATCCTTTACTGGAATATACATTCCATATTTAATATCTGTAGATTTATCAATTTCAATATAAAGTTCTTTTCTTTTCCTTAAATCTCCAGTTGAAAAGAACCATAAATCTTTACATAGCTTAAAGTATCCAGTAATAAAGAAAAACCCAATACTTATATCAATTGCTTTTGCACCATTTCTTACAAGAAATCTTGTAAAGTCTCTTTTAAAATTTCTTGCAAATTTATCAAACTCTTTTGCAACTAACTGCTCTTTTTGCAAATCAAGTTTAATGTATGACTCAATTGTCTTTTTCATTTTATTCTTCCCTTTCTATATATGCTACGTTTATTGCAAATATAGCATCTTTTATTGCAGCTCTAACATTTTCCCTACTGTAGTTAATACTATGTTTAGATGACTCTATTTTAAATCCAGCAGCTTCCATTGCAAAGTATATAGAGAACATCTTTTTTCCTTCTCTTTTATATATTTGAATGGTAAAACGAGCATCTGGAAATAATCTACTTATATCGCTATCATCAAAGAAATAATTAATATATATATATCTATCTATTCCGCTTGTATAGCTATGTTTTATTTCTTTATACGCTGCTGACAATTTATACATATCCATTCTCCTTTAGATATTCTTTCATATCTTCTTGAGTGTCAAAGCTAGTGTATTCCGAACTAAATAAATAGTCGGGATATATTCTCCACCTATAGCTTGTTTTTCCTTCTCTGTATTTATCTTTAGCATTAGTATAAGACAGAACAACTTTTACTGGCAACTTAGAACCTTTCTTAAGAGATTTCGTAAAGAAGTTTTCAGTTGATTGATTCCATCCGTTTTCTTTTAGCCAATCTCTAATAGAGCCTTTATTGTATAGTTTTCCCATTTTACTAATTCCATTCCTTATTACATATTAGAGTTTTCATTTTTTTCTTCTTCGAGATATGCCTGATTATCAATATCAAATTCATCTCTTAACCATTTACATAAATCTTCATAATACTCTCTATGGTCTAGCTGTCCTACATGATATATAACACCTTTACCATCATCTGGCTCATAAGAAATTGATACATGAGTTGTATCTATTTTTCTTAAATACAATTCTTCATCCCAATAATAGATTTTAGCTGTTTTTTCAATCTTATTATTAGTTCTATCTTCCATTTTTGTTCTCCTTGCTTTACGTTTAATTATCTTTGATTTTACACTATATCCATAGTTTTTAGTTCCAAAATATAGTCTGCAAGAATAGTATATACATTTTGGATTGTTACAATATGTATTAAATCTTCCATTAAAGTATCCACTATCATCATACAGTTTTCTATGTAAAGCTTTATGTCCACATTCATTGCACACACTAATACATCTGCAAACTAAAAATAGTGGAAGTTTTTCATTATTTTTCACATTTATATCTTTTAATAGCACCAGTGCTATAATCAACAAACTTTCCAGCTTCAACTTCTTGGAGTCTATATTCTCCACGATATGGCGAGCGAGACCCAATTATAAGTGGTATGCTAATTACATTTGTTTTAAGCAGATTTGAAATATGCTCATCAATTGAATCTATCATAGCTGTATTTATATCTTTAATCATTTTATAAGTAGGAAATGTATCAAACCAGGCTATTAGATTGTTATCTGGTTGATAATACTCATTATCAATGTGGAATAAGCACCATATAGTTTTCATAACGTCTCCAGCAATTTTTCTGCCATACATTTTTCTTTTCCTACATTTGCATAGTAGTAATCTAATAATCCTTGTAGAAAATTAGCTCTTTCTTTGCAATTATTTTTTAACTTAAGTCTTGTATATTTACATCCATTTGCAAATATATCCATATAGGTTTTCTGATGAAAACAAGCTGTTTTTGTTAAGTGATGTATGCAACCACTACAACCAAATGAATCTTTTGTTTCACATAAATCACAATCTTCTGGTTTCCTTCTCGTATATGCCTTTATATTGTGTATCTTAGTTGGATAACTGTCGTTTTCATCACCTATATCTTTTACTTTTATTGACCTATATCTTGATATTAGATACTTAACAGCATCTAAATGTTTTTCGTTAAGTTTATTCATAACGTCTCCAGCAATTTTTCTGCTTTCTTTTGATAGACCATACTACCATTGTATCTCTTAAATCTGTTTTTATAATCTTTGAGACACCATTTTACAAAAATCTTGTTATATGCTGTTTTAATGTTATAATCCATATAGAATAAGCTATCTTTTACAGCTATTCCTGATTTTATGTGAACTTTGTTTATTTGCATTGCTCCGTAATCTTGACCATTGAAAGCTAAGCTGTCTCCTCTGCTTTCCATATATAGAATAACCAGAATATCGTTCCAATGTTCTTCTTGAACAAAATCTACAAGGCATTGATATATTCTTTCTGAATTTTTTAATCTTAAGTAATCTATTTTTTTTTGTAAAACACAATTGTTTTTCTCTTTATATATATGTTGACTGTCTTTTGCTGTCTTCAATTCCATTAATTGATACTGACTTGGTGTGCATATTATCAGGAGCAATATTAGTGGCAGGAGTATAAACCATTTCATATTCTCTTTTATAGTCAAAGAATGTTTTTGGGATAACATATTGAAGTTCTCCTTTGTAGTCAAACACACAATCATAGTTAGCAATAAATTTAGCAACTGCTTCTGCACTTATAATATAATTAGCAGTTTCACCAGATTTGTGTGTAGATAATACAACAAGCTTCTTGCCTGTTAAAATAGCATAGTCAACCAATTCTTTATTTATAGACCAAGCTTTGTATTTCCAGAAAGTATGCTTACTTTCATTTCTAATAACTTTGATATAAGTTTCTTTTGCGTATCCAAGTTTAGTATTATTTACAAATACGCATCCGTTATTAATCTTAACCATTATTCTATATCAAGACAATAGCATCTAATGTTATGAACAATAGACTTATATGCATGATTAAGAGAATTTACTGAATTTACATAAGTTTCATCATATCTCTTATCTTTATTTAAAATAACATCTGAAACTAGTTCTTTAAAATCTTTCTTAACTTTCATAAGTTTGTTATATAATGCTACTATATCTAATCTTGTTTCTTCTGTCCCAACAACTTCTGCTACGCCACGTTTCTTGTCAAAGTTCATGTATCTATCATACACTAAAGTTTCAAGTTCAAATATTATTTCGCTAACCTGCATGAAGACGCTTCTATCGTTTTCCATTATATTCTCCTTGTGATTATAAAATTGTTAGAAAGAAAAGAGAGTGGTGTGAGCAACACGACTAACCCTACACCACTCTCAGCACATAGACTTGATTATACTTACTTCAGTTTCTGATTACTTACTAGAATGGAACAGTTTCATCTGAACTATCTGAATCACTTGATTCTGGAAGTGAATCATCTAAATTATCATAACTAAATGCATTACCACTAAATTTGAGTCCAGCTTCATCAGCCTTCTTTTTCATATACTTAGTAAGACTATCATAGTCCATTTGAACTTCTTCATAGTCTGAATACCTGTCTGTTAATTCACTATAAATCTTGGCTTTCTTATTTTGTGTATGCTCAGAATAAGTTTTGAATGTATCTCCGTAAAACGCTCTGAGAAACACAAAAGACAGTCGTCTTTCTTTTTCATAGTTTGGAATCCAGATACCTTTTTCAGACCTATCAGCTAAGCTATTTGTCTCTGGATTAATTTTCTTAACTGGAAACTTCTTTTGAAGCTGAATAAACATTCCAACAACTTTTCCAATCAGCTCTTCATACATAGGAACGGCTGTCATTTCTTTTTCGCCATTCTCAAAGTTATATCTTTCAACTTTATACTTTTTAACTTTCTTAGGAGTTGCTCCACAAATCATAAACAGAGCAGAAATCCTATCAGCATCTGGGCGTTTTCCGTTTTTATCAGTAAGCCATACAGTTTCTAGATTGAGTTCTTTTGGCTGTCCTTCAGCATTGAGACGATTGAGAAATGCAACCCTGAGCTTAATGCCTTCAGCTCCAGATTCTGTAACTACCTTTTCGGCTTCTTTAATTCTTACTTTATGAGCTCCAGTAAATTGTCCAGAGTCATTTTTTGCAGCTTCTTGGTCAAACCATTCAGACATTTTTAGTCTCCTTATTAGTTTTTTCGGCTTTTTCATCTTTACTAACACTTGCTATTCCATTATATCTCTTTATAGCGTCTGCTACAATTTTAAGATTGTTAGGAATTTCTTTTGATTCAAACATACCTTCTGGTGATTTAGCTGTTGAATAATTGGCTTGAGTTTCAAAGTAATATCTGTTTGTATCTCCATATTCACACTTACCAAATAGAACTATTGGAAACTTTGTTTCAAGCTTTATCTTTTCTAACTTTCTACCAGAAGTTTGTATTCTGAAAAAGTGATTTCCAAGCTCATCTATAAGGTCTTGCATATGGAACATACAGAATATGATTAAGTCTTCTCTTGCTACACTAGCAGCTGAAATTACAGCATAAACAGAAAACGCCAAATCAATCCACTTATCATATCCTTTCTCTTTCATCCGCTTCATTTCATCGTCTATCATAATACCGTTCATAGTATCTATAACAATATGTTTGATATGACTATACTCAGCGTTTGTAGAAACTCCGTTGATAATCTTAATGATTGATTCAGCGTTTGAAGTAACATAGTAGTTTCTGTTTTCTTTATTATACTTATTTTTCCAATTTCTGAATGGCAAACCTTTTTTATCAGCGTTTACTATTAAGGTTTCCTTTGGGTCAAGATATTGGATTGAGTGAGATTTTCCATGACCAGTTTCAGCCATTACTGCAACTAATTCAGCCATTATTTTTCTCCTTGGTTATGGGTTAAACAAAAAGTAGCGGGAAACAATTAAGTCTCCCGCTACAACGTACTCGAAATATAACTTAGTCTTCTGGCTTAATGATAACTGTGTCTTCAATGCCTGCCTTTGTGGTAGCAAGCTCAACATATCCAGATTCCATATTAACTAGAACCTTAGTAAATGAAGGCATCTCAAAATCGCCATTCTCATTGCGAAAATCTTTTTCTAGCACAATAGCCATTTCTTTGATAGCCTTAGCGCCTTTTTTGTTCTTGCAAGTAAACCAGCTTTTTACCTTAGTGTCATCTTTGACATACTTTGGCTTTCCGTTCTTTCCGATTTCATCAGATTGAACGATTGCTCCAGTTGCAGCTTTTACTGCGATTTCATAGGCACGAGTGTTGCGAATGACTTTCATTAGTCATCTCCTTCTGTTTCTTTTTTTTGCCTTTTCGGCATTTCGTCTATAAATTTTTCTATTGCAATAAATATACTAGATACAACTGATAGTCCATTTTCTCCGATAACAGAAATTATGTTAGAATCTAAAATACTATCATCAGCAAATGTATGAGCTAAACTAGATTTAGATGAGAACTCTCTTATATCATAACTTATAGATTGTTTTACAATTAAAACTATTTCTTCATTTTTATCTTTTACATTTCTAGTTCCAAGTAGAACACTGGTAAAGCATCCGTATATCTCAAGCGTTGCAACAATTACTCTTTTACCTTCATTATGATACCCATTTAGAAAACATTGCAAAAATCCATTTTGGATAAAAAGCTCTTTTGTTGCAATATTACTCATATCAATGTTGTTTTCTTTAATAAAGTTAAAAATCTCTTTAATTCTATCTTTGCTTAATATACTTTTATCAAATTTTTGAATCATTTTTCCTCTTCATATTCATGTCTTTAATTGCATCAATTGAGTAAGTAATTCCAGTTATAGATAGAACAATAACTCCAGTAATTATTCCTGGTATAATTAAAGCTATACTTAATGCAATTAGAATTAAGTATAGAAATATGACTGTTATCTTAAATGCTAATGTGTTCATTTTTTCCTTTCCTTATATAATCTACTGCTTTTTGTGCTAAGATACATAAATCGTATATTGACTTTACTTCTGCTCCATGCAAATAAGATGATATATAAGCTGCTCTATCTTTTTCTCTATGCTCAATATCAAATTCTGAAAGCAAAAGCATTGTTCCAAACTCAGCAACTATTTCTTCATTGTCGTATTTGTCTTTGTCTCTTGTTTGAAGCTCTCTATTTAATCTTTTTTCGTGTCCAGTAGAGTGAACGCACTCATGAGTCCAAGCTTCATAGTAAGCAACTAAATCATAATATCGCTCTTTGGGAACTAATGAAATTCTATCCTCTTTGGGTGAATAATACGGATAGTCACTGGAATCATCAGCAAGTACGATATTTTCACGAGTGCAGTATTTGTCAAGTAGTTTTTCAAGCTCTTCAGGCTTTTCGGAAAATGCCATTTGATTGACTGAGTCGATATCTATAGATGTTTGCTCAATGTTAAAAACATAAACAGTTGACCAAAAAGATTTTTCTTGACACCTTGAATTTGAATTAGCGTCTTCAGAGTCTATTTCCATCCCAGTAGTTTCGTCAAAAAATAGTTTCTTATATTGCTTGCACATAATTGGAGTACCTTTTTCACCTTGCTTTACTGGAATGTATGATTTTATTGCTTGACCAAATCCAATCCAATATGGATACTTATAATTACAAGATGCTTTCGTCATAGAAAGAACAATGTTATTGAATATACCAGAATAATGTCTTCCAGTATGATAATTCTTATTTCTTAAGTCAAAGCCATAATCCCAATTGATATTTCCACTTTGAATTAAACTCTCAAGCTTTTGGAGAGTTTTGTCAAGAGCGCTCATTTTTTCCTCTCTTTCTTTTTGTTTGTTTATATCTAATTTCTAAAAACAATATAAAAGCTTATGTTTGATTTTTTGGGAATTACTAATTTTGAGTCATCTACTTTCTCAGTAGGTTGAGTATGTCTTGCAATAATAACAGTATCATCAAACTCAATGTTAATTCTTTTTCTTGACAAGTTAATTGGAATGTCTAAAAGATTAGAAATATCTTGAGCAACATTCTTTCTGTTAATTACTGCAATAGTATTATCTCTTCCAATGTTATCTACTAACTTAATCACTTCACTGTTGCTGATACTATGAATTTCCAATGTTATAGGAAAAGTATCAAACATTGAGACTGATATTCCGTTTAGAATGTAAAGCATTTTGGTTCTCCAGTTTTTGGCTCTATTTTTTTGCCATAATCTCTATATATATGTATTTTTAAAAAACAATAAAATCTAAATCTGAATCGAACATTTTTTATAGCAGGATTTGCCAAAAATAAGCACAAAAAAAAGCGCTGAACCGAAGTCCAGCGCTTATCAGAGGTTTGTCCGTTTGTTTAGCAGTGGTTCGGTATTATCCCTTCATCATATATAGCCATAAATTTGCCACTGCTGTCCGAATTATTTTTTTGGATTTCATTTAGCATGATATTACGACGTTTCTGATTCAATATAGCTAAATACATTACAAAGAGAAATATATTCTTGTCTTGCTAAATCAATTTGTTGACAAAGTCTATATTTCGTTATGTTATGCATTTTACAAAAATTGTTCATTGATAATCCACTATCAGCATAAGCAGATACAAGTGGAAATTTATTTGCGACCATTTTAGCTGGCTCATTTGGAACTCTTTGACTGTTCCATACTCTTTCAATTTCTCTAACAGCTTCCTCAAATTCAGTTTCTACTTCCACGTTAATATCTTTTATGTATTTGAGCACATTTCGTCTATTAAGCCAGCTACGGAAATTAGTATATCCAGACAGAGTCATAATAGTTTTCGCTATAAATTTTGCAACAGTATTTCTAGCGATATTACTTATGTCTTTTGGATATAACTCACTAAGATTGTATTGCATTATTTCGTATAGAATTTCATGCAGTATGTCTTCAGCATAATCAAGGAAACGGATGAAGTACTGAGAGTATCTGTATGCATACCAGATAACTGTGTCGGCAGTCTCAACTTCCCCTAATACTGATATAGCTCTTTTGTAGGGGTCGCTGTCTCTCAGTCGCTTCATCGTTTCCTCGTCTATGATATTAGGCCTCAATTCCTTCAGTCATTTTTAGCCAATATAAATACTTTGTAGCTATATTGTTGCTGACAATAAAGATAGCAGCTGTTTTAAGCCAGTCAACATTGATTGATAATGTTTTAGATAATTTGTCTACTAACTTTTCTTCTACTATACGACCATTTTCATCTGATGCATCAATAGTTATTTCAGTTAGACTAACTAGCATATTATTCATTGTCTTTCTGAATAAATCGTCTGAGAATAAATTAGCTACAATATCCATTGCTTCACAATAATGATTATTAACTAGATGACGACGACGACTATTTTCAAATAGACAATTGAGAAAGCCATATGCAATCTCTTTATAAATTTTACTTTCTTCATCTAAATACTCATTTGGCTCAAACAAGTCTACTTCCATCATAGACATTTGCTTTTGTTTGAACATCGACATAGCTATTTGTCTGTCTAACTTTACGAGTCTTTCTAGTGTTGTCATTTTTTCACCTCTTCCTTTTCTTTTTTGGTATTTTTGGATTCAGCTTTTTTTGCATCAGTTTTTGTATCTGGTTCTTTTACGAACTTTGGCACTACATAATTAGCATAGAACCATGCCCAAAGCCGTTCATACTTTTCTGAGTAAAGGTCAAGTTCAATTGTGTCAGCTAAAATAGCATCGAACTTTTTACGGAAGTCTGAGACAAATTGCTTGAGTTGTCCTTTGGTTTTGATATTTACTTTTTTGTATGACTCTTCAAACTCAGCTACAAATGTGGTAAGAAACTCTTCGTAGCGGATATTGGCAAGGGGAGCTCCATCAAGCTCAAAGGTGGCACGATATTCATTGATTTTCATCTCTGTTTCTCCTATTTTTCCACAGATTTGGTATTTTGTTCTTGATTCATCTCACTGGCTTTCGCTTTACTAACTTTGGAAGTGGGAATGTAGTCCCTGATGTTTTTCTTCCATTCTAATTTACTGCAGAACTTCCATCCATCTGCTATCCACAGATGAACTCTGTCTTCACTAACTCTTGCGAATGATTTACCTTTCTTCATTGTCTTCATTTTCTTTTACCTCTTTTGTTTCAGCAAAAATCTCATTCAGATTTTTACCGTATTGTTTCATTGCTTTAGTTATGATGTATGGATACGCTGGTATGAATCCTTCTATTCCGTCATATAGAATTGATGAGCTAACCACTGAGTCGTTACTTGCTATGAAATGTCCTATTGCTGAAAGTCCAATACAAACATATCTAACAATAATTATAAAGTCTTCATCCAGAAGACTAAAATCTCTGGAACTACGATAAGCATGTTTTAAACTACTGTATCCATGAAAGAATCCATTTGCAAGCAATTTTCTATTAGTATACATAGTTATGACATAA
>Ga0208459_1000666_pt1 | contig 36023 bp, 32 predicted proteins | sample AD_UKC087_MetaG_FD_184433 | JGI IMG/M metagenome (GOLD analysis project Ga0208459, IMG submission 184433) | Active sludge microbial communities of municipal wastewater-treating anaerobic digesters from USA - AD_UKC087_MetaG (SPAdes) (version 2) | ecosystem: Engineered > Bioreactor > Anaerobic >... | reverse complement strand
ATCAAAAAAAAACGAACCCGTAACTGACAACGAAATTGATATTCTCAGAAATTCCATAATAGTTGATTCACTGACCATGAATTCAGAAGATTCACCTTCGGAAGGTTATATCATTCATGATGATTCTTTTATAATCAATGAGTCTCAGAAAGTTAACGATAACAAGAATACAATTACCGGAAGTGAAAAAAAATCCTCAGAAAAAACCGGCAATGAATATCTCAAGGAGCTTAGAAAAAATAATATACGCTGGCATCTTGTAAAACATACTATCAGAAATAATGAAAACCTGATATCAATTGCTGAAAAATATAATTCCGACATTTCACACATCGCAAGATATAATGGAATAAAAAATACTCACCTGATAAAAAAAGGTTCTATCATCATGATTCCTACACAGGATGGTATTGAATATAAAGTTAGATCCGGCGACAATATTTCAAATATTGCAAAAAAATACAAGATAAGTCAAAAAGACATCATCAATTCGAACAGAATTGACTCTGATAAGATTAGAATAGGACAATGCATTTTTCTTCCTTCAGCGAAGGAGGACTTATCTGAATCATTAGACACTAAATCGGATAAAATTAAACATTCTTATAATAAGAGACTTATCAGCGCAAAAAATAATAGAACTGAACATAAAGAAGAAAATGAAGAATCTGATAAAACCATAATCAAGCAATATTCTTTTTTAATGCCTGCAACCGGCAAAATTACATCCTCTTTCGGAATACGTAGAAATCCCTTTAACGGAAGAAAAGAATTTCATAATGGTGTTGATATCGGATGTCCTATAGGAACACCTATTAAAAGTTCGGCTGACGGGAAAGTAATTTTTTCTGGATCAAAAGACGGATACGGCAACATGATAGTGATAGAGCATTCAGATAAAATGATTACTGTATACGCACATCTTGATTCAATACAGAAAAATACAGCAGATACTGTTAAGCGCGGTGAAATAATAGCTCTTTCGGGTGCTACAGGAACAGTTACAGGTCCGCATCTGCATTTTGAAATCAGAAAAAACTATGTAACAGCTCTTAATCCAATGAGGATAATCCGAAGATGAAGCATTTTGTTCTATTGATACTTGTTCCATTTCTTTTGATCGGTGCAGAACTGAAAAAAACCGAAAACAAGATAAGAATTTTTTATACGTATAACAGTTATCCGGGAGTTGAAGCCTCAGTAAAAGGTAAAGTTCTTCAGCTTGGAACTAGGGAAATATCCTCAAATGAAATTCTTCAATCGGCACAAAGAAAGACGAAAATATCAGTAAGGCTTTTTGACAGGATTGGAATCTTACCCGGAGATACTTTGTACATTATCGATGATAAAAATCTGATAGTTGCAAAGCTTTCAGTTGAAGTTATTTCAAAAACAAAAAATTTCGGCTGGCTTCTAATCGGTTACGGCAATTTCAGACGAACCAGCCCTGACATGCGGGTATGTTCAATAACAGCAGAGAGCAATCTGACAGAGGCAAAATATTTTAAAGGAAAGGGCGATTATTATATTTCAATCGGAGACTTGGGAAATGCCATTGCAATGTATGAAAAATCAGTTCAAAAAAGCAAAACATACCCTGATCCGCATATAGCTCTGGGTGAAATATATTTAGAAAAAAACATAAGTGAATATGCATTAAAAGAATATGATGAAGCTTATAAATATTTCTCAAATGTTTATGATAAGCAGGACAGGTTTGATCTTCTCAGAGGTATGGTTTTAACAAGATATAAAATGATTTACGAGTCAGTATACACAGGTATTTCATCTTCAAAAAGCAGTGAGAAGATGAAAAGTAAATTAAGAAAAGAAGCAGTAAGTTTTGGATTAAAGGCGCTTGAAATTGATCCGGCAAATCCGGATGTAAATTTTTATCTAGGCCGCTTCTTTTATGAAACAGAAAACCCTGATGACAAAAAATCAAAAGAATATCTTTTGAAATGTATTGAATCAGATCCCGAATATCAGAGTGCATACATCATTCTTTCAAAGCTTTATCTTCGGCACAAAAATCCTAATAAAGCAAAAGAATACGCAGAAACAGCTCTGCGCTTAAAACCTGAAGATGAAGCCGCAAAGAATATTATGAAACGTATCAACGAGTAATCATTTTAATGCTTTAAATGATTTAACCGATACCTCAAAAATGCTTTTCATTTTGCTGTAATCTTTTTCTTCACATAGTCCCGTTACAAAATAATCAGTTTTTCCTTTATAAATTGAAACATCCCATATACAGCTGAAATCGTTAAGTTTTCCTTTAAATACAATTCTTGAAGGATTTCCTTTATCAAGAAAAATTTCCTGATAGTCGGGTATGCTTTCCTTTAGGATCATTGTAGACCTTTCAAGAATATCTTCATCATCCTCATTCTTTCCGCCGCTTACGGTTATTGCCGGATTAATTTTCTGAATATCCTCACTCTTTTGTGAAAATAAAGCTAATGTTTCCCCCTTACCTGCTGAACTCTCCCATGCTTCGGGGTAGCTTATACTGAAATGTTCAGAATCATATTTCTTGAATCCTTCAGGAACACCCGAACAGGAAAATAGAAGAAATAGTAAAAATACATAAAAAAAAGTTTTCATAGTCTGCCATTTAATTCTTGATAAATTTTGTTAAAAAATGTCACGTTACATGATTCTGCTGAAGCAGAAGAATAATCAAGTAAAAGTTGAGGAAATATTGGTTAATAAATTTGATCTTCTCCGGTCTGCATATACCGATCTTCGTAAAAACAAAATCCGTTCAGCTCTAACCACACTTGGTATTATCATAGGTGTTTCATCAGTTATTTCCATATCCGGTCTCAGCGCCAGCGCCGCAGAAGTTGTCAAAGGAAAACTTTTTTCGTATGGCAAAAATGCCGTTAGATTTTACCAGGGTTATGGGCAGTGGGCCACTGAAACAGATTTAATCAACTTAAAACAACAGAATCCCAACATTAAATATATTACTCCGCTTTATGAACAAAACATTTATGATATTAAAAGTATTTATTATAAAATGGATATGAGCAGACTTCTAGCCACTACAAATGATTATTTTTTCATCAAGGAAATGAAACTATCAAGCGGGCGTTTTTTTTCTAACACAGAAATACTATCTGCGTCAAGAGTCGCAATTATAGGAAATACCGTTAAAGAAGCTCTTTTCGATAAGTTAAATCCTTTAGGCATGGAAATTACTATTAATAATGTTCCCTTTAAAGTTATCGGAGTTTCTGAAAGTTCCGGTACATCAATCGGCGGAAAAGACTTTGATAATTTTATCGCAATACCTTATAACCGCGTCAGCTCAATCAGGAAGCAAAAAATTCTTATTGAACAGATATATGCATCTACAGAAGAAAGTATACATGTAGATTCGCTGAAAACCAACATGTTGAAATATTTCAGATCAAAATTCCACATACTTCCAGGAAATGAAGATAAACAGCTCTTCAGAATTTCTACATCACAGGACAAATTAGAAATAGCAAATTATGTAATGAGCGCCTTAAAATGGCTTATGATTGCTGTAGCATCGATAGCTCTTTTTGTAGGCGGCGTCGGAATCATGAATATCATGCTTGCTTCCGTAAATGAAAGAATCCGGGAAGTCGGCTTAAGAATGGCAATTGGTGCAAAGAAACGCGATATTTTGCTGCAGTTTCTATCCGAATCGGTCGTACTCAGTGTAATTGGAGGAAGCATTGGAATTGTCGTAGGACTAATTTCTTACGGTATAATAGTCTATATGCTGAAATGGCCCTTTATTCTTTCTGTTTTTTCATTAGCAATATCATATTTCTTTTCAGCTGCAGTCGGGATTTTCTTCGGTTTTTATCCTGCTAAAAAAGCATCTGAAATGCTTCCTATCAAGGCATTAAAACATGTTTGATTCCATTTTCATAATGGGTCCGACTGCCTGCGGGAAAACATCAATTGCAGTCAAAACTGCATTATTAAATAACGGTGAAATAATATCTGCTGACTCACGTCAGGTCTTCAGACACATGGACATAGGGACCGGCAAAGATCTGGATGAATATAATTTATACAATATCAATTATCACATGATAGATGTCGTTTCACCAAATGATAAATTCTCTCTTCACGATTACATGTCTGGTTTTGAAAAGTCTTTTGAAAAAATCATCTCCCAAAAAAAATTGCCTGTGATTTGCGGCGGTACAGGTTTATATATTGAAGCACTGCTAAAGGGATTCAGTCTTTCTGATATACCTGAAGACGGTGAATATAGAAGCAAAATGAATTTATTGCCGAAAGAAATTCTCATAGAAAAGCTGTCAAAATATCCGGAAATATACAGTAAAACTGATTTATCTTCTAAAAAAAGAATAATACGTTCCCTTGAAATAGCAGAAAACGGGGGTAAATTCGGAAGCAATCAAAATGTATTCGTTAAAAATCCTCTAAATTTTTTAATATACTATCCCCGTGAAGAAATCAAAGCAAGAATCGAGAACCGTTTGAGAACCCGTATAGACAATGGAATGATTGAGGAAGGCAAAAAGCTTTTGCAAAACGGACTTGATTTAGAAAAGATGAAATCCTTCGGCATGGAATACAAAAGATTGGCTGAATACTTATCAGACGAAACAGACTACTCTACTTTCTTCAGCAATCTGCTAACAGATATATTCCGATTAGCCAAAAGACAAATGACATGGTTCAGAGGAATGAAAAGACGCGGAATTTCATACGTCGAAATTGACCTTTCACAAACATCTCAAGATGAAGCTGTTCAAATCATAACCTCAAAAATTTCCGAATAAAACAAGAGCGCCGGGATTCTCCCGGCGCTCTTGTTTTATTGCATCTTCAATGTCGAACTAAATATTACGCTGTCTGCTTTTTCCTGAAGTTATAAAACATACCTGCAATACCTAATACAAAAATTACGATTGCGATAATCTGTGCCTGAGTAAGAGAGAAAGCAACTTTAGGATTTACTCTTATAAATTCCACAGCAAAACGCGCAACGGCATTTAAAAGCATGTAGGTGAAAATCATAGTACCCTTAGGCAGCTCACGTTTTCTCAGATTAAGAAGAAAAGCACAAACAAGAAATGAGAAAAAAGATTCAAAAAGCGGTGTAGGAAACACTCCTATAGAAGTTGGAACGATTCCGTTAGGGTAACTTGTTGTAAAAATCGAGTCTGTTACTACTCCGAAGCATCCGTCACCTGAAACATGGCATCCTATTCTTCCTACTGCATATCCGAGTGCTAAAGCTGGTGCAACCATATCTGCTGTTTCAAGATATGATTCTTTGTATTTTTTCACCACAAAGTAACAAGCTGCAAAAGCAACAATAATTCCGCCATATACGGAAAGACCGTCACCCGACAGAATCATATCTTTAGGTGATGCAAAAAACTGCTCAAGGTTGTCAATAATATGAAAAAGTTTAGCACCTATTATAGCACTGGGTATTGCGACTATCAGAATAGTCGAAGCCATTTCATGATTCTTTCCTCTTAATTTCATTTCTCTCTCTAGAAGAAGAAAAGCAAGATAAAAGGCAAGTCCGAGCAAAACCCCGAACGTAGTTATTGTAAGCGCCTTGTACTGAAAAATTACAGGGAACATTAAAAAACTCCTTATATAACAATTTACAAAACTTCAGAATTAATCTTATATTTTGTCAAGATTATTAAGATTTCATAGTGAACTAGATTCGGAGTATATCCTGATATTGCTCTACCGTTGAATTTTCTTGAATTTTAATACAGAAACCCAAAATGAATATAATCTTTATATTAAAATTCTTGACATGTTCCGCCATGCCTTTTTAGTGACAATATGAACATGAGAATAAATCTATTCGGACGACTTCGTAACAACTCTACATCGCAGAGCGGTTTCGTGTTGCCTTGAATAATGAAAATTTTTAGCAAATGCGGGCCGTCTCTGAAAGAGTCGGCCTTTTTTATTTCAGCAGTTTACAGGGGGAAAAATGAGTACAAACAATTACGCGAAAATGAAGTCCATTGAAAACAATGACCGTTCATGGCCTTCTGCACAAATCACTAAATCTCCGGTATGGTGCGCGGTAGACCTCCGTGACGGCAACCAGGCTCTTCCGAATCCAATGACTCCTGAGCAAAAACTGGAATACTTCAAACTGCTGTGCTCCATAGGTTTTAAAGAGATCGAAATCGGTTTTCCTTCTGCATCAGAAGATGATTTCAACTTCTGCAGAAAGCTTATTGAAGAAAATATAATTCCTGACGATGTTGTTATATCGGTTCTGGTTCAATCGCGTTCGCATCTAATAACGCGTACCATAGAAGCTCTTAAAGGCGTCAAAAAGTGTGTAGTTCATGTATATATCGCAACCAGTGATCTCCATACACAATATGTTTTCGGACTAAAAAAAACTGATGTAATCGAAACAGCTCTTGAAGCTGTTAAACAGATTAAAAGCGAATCTGATGAATTTCTTAAAAATTCCGAAGTCGGCCTTGAATTTTCTCCGGAAGAATTTACCGATACCGACCTTGATTTCGCAGTAGATCTTTGCGCGCAGGTAATCGAAACATGGAATCCTGATAAATCCGAAAAGGTAATTCTTAATCTTCCGATGACGGTTGAACGAAGACTTCCGAATGAATACGCGGATATGATAGAAGTATTCATGAAAAAAAACAAATATCCTGAGAAATCCATCATTTCGCTTCACGCGCATAATGACATGGGATGCGCAGTCGCCGCTACAACCTTGGCGTTAATGGCAGGAGCCCAGAGAATCGAAGGAACCCTTCTCGGTCACGGAGAGCGCACAGGGAACCTTGATTTAATAACAATGGTCATGAATCTTGAATATCTCGGCGTCGATACCGGATTGAATTTTTCGAATTTGCCGGAAATTGTGGACACAGTTGAGAGAATAACGTCGATGCCTGTTCATCCGAGACACCCATATTGCGGGGAACTGGTATTCACGGCATTTTCAGGCTCTCATCAGGACGCGATAAAAAAAGGATTTGTTCAGAAAGATGATCTCTCAAATGTTTTCGGCGGATGGAAAATCCCTTATCTTCATGTCGATCCGACGGCGCTCGGACGGAAGTTTGAAAAATTTATACGCATAAACAGCCAGAGCGGAAAAGGCGGAATCGCATTCGTTCTTCAGCATGATTATAAAATTAAAATGCCGAAATGGATGCAGATTGATTTCGCGAAACACGTTCAGGCTTATGCCGATAAGATGTCGCGCGAGCTTGAAGGTTCAGAAATAAAAAAGCTCTTTGATGAGACTTATATTCAGACAGGCGGAAAAATTAAACTTATCAATTACTGGCCCCGCCCGTCAGAAACTTCACCGTCTGATATCGAAGGAGAAGTTCTTCTTGAAATAAACGGAAAGGAATACCGCGCAAAAGCTTCCGGAAACGGACCTATTTCTGCATTCGTTGAGGCCGTTAACACTATCGACAGCATTCCTTCTTTTACGCTTCAGGAATACGAAGAAGAAACGATGGGACAATCAGCCGACGCAAGCGGAATCTGCTTCATCAGAATAAAAAATGAAAATAGCAATAAGGGAATAATTGCGGCTGGTATAGACTCCAATATTATTCAGGCTGCGGCAAAGGCAATAATATCAGGACTCAACAGACTCTGATTTTCATCATTTAAGCAGATCTTAATAGTCAGGCTTTATATCAATTTAAGCCTGACTATCTCTCTCATTTTTCTTCAGTATCAGGAAAAAATTGTTGTCGCCGGATTGAACTTTCCTTATATTGACCATGTTAGCACTCATTTAGCCGAGTGCTAACAGAAATAGTAAAAAACAATTAAAAATAAAAGGAGGATTACTGTGGGAATAAGACCACTTGGAGACAGAGTACTCATTGAGACTCTTGAAGAGGACGTAGTAAAAAAAGGTTCTTTATTCATTCCTGATACTGCTAAGGAAAAACCTCAGCAGGGAAAAATCATCGCAGTAGGAAACGGCAAATACGAAGACGGAAAACTTGTTCCTGTTGATGTTAAAGCCGGAGACAAAGTTCTCTACGGCAAATACGCCGGAACTGAAGTAAAATTCGACGGAAAGGATTACCTTATTGTCCGTGAAAGCGATATTCTCGCTGTATTATCGTAATTTAAGAGGTAGAAAATGGGTGCAAAGATATTAAAATTTAATGATGATGCCAGACAGGCTATTCTCAAGGGAGTTGACCAGCTCGCAGAAGCGGTACAGACTACCCTCGGGCCCCGCGGAAGAAATGTCGTTATCGACAAGAAATACGGCTCGCCTACAATGACAAAAGACGGCGTTACAGTAGCGAAAGAAATTGAGCTTGAAGATCCGTTTGAAAACATGGGCGCGCAGATGGTTAAAGAAGTTGCGACCAAGACCAATGATGTAGCCGGAGACGGAACTACAACTGCGACAGTTCTTGCGGCAGCTATTTACAAAGAATGCCTTAAGAACGTTACAGCAGGCGCTAACCCTACTGCTCTTAAACGCGGACTTGATAAAGCAGTTGAAATTGCTGTAAAAAGCATAAAAGAATCTTCACGCGCGATCAAAGACAAAAAAGAAGTAGCTCAGGTAGCTGCTATTTCCGCAAACAATGATATGGAAATCGGCGAACTTATTTCCGAAGCAATGGAAAAAGTCGGAAAAGACGGCGTTATCACCGTTGAAGAAGCTAAATCCATTGAAACACATCTTGAAGTTGTTGAAGGTATGCAGTTCGACAGAGGATACATTTCTCCTTACATGGCGACTGATGCTGAAAACATGACAGCAACTCTTGAAGACGCATACATTCTTCTTTATGACAAAAAAATCAGTTCAATGAAAGATCTTCTTCCAGTTCTCGAACAGGTAGCTCAGGCAAGAAAACCTCTTCTTATAATTGCTGAAGATGTTGAAGGCGAAGCTCTTGCGACTGTGGTTGTTAACAACCTCAGAAAAACAATCAGCTGCGTTGCCGTTAAAGCTCCCGGTTTCGGCGACAGAAGAAAAGCAATGATGGAAGATATCGCTATCCTTACCGGCGGACAGGTCATCAGCGAAGAAGTCGGAAGAAAGCTTGAAAGCGCGACTATGGAAGACCTCGGACAGGCTAAAAAAGTTATCATCGAAAAAGAAAACACAACTGTCATCGAAGGTAAAGGCGATTCAAAACACGTTCAGGAAAGAATCAAACAGATCAAAAAACAGATCGAAACTTCTACTTCAGACTACGACAAAGAAAAACTCAACGAAAGACTTGCAAAACTTGCAGGCGGAGTTGCGGTTATCAATGTAGGAGCCGCTACAGAAGTTGAACTTAAAGAAAAGAAAGCACGCGTTGAAGACGCTCTTTCTGCAACACGTTCTGCTGTTGAAGAAGGAATTGTTCCGGGCGGCGGACTTACTCTTCTCAACACTTATAAGGCAATCACTGAAGCATCTGCAAAACTTGAAGGCGACGAAAAAATCGGCGCTCTCATTATCGCGAAAGCCGTTGAAGCTCCAATGCGTAAAATCGCGTCTAATGCAGGTCTCGAAGGCTCTGTAATTGTTGAAAAAGCAAAAACAGAAAAACCAGGCGTAGGTTTCAATGCTGCAAGTCTTGTTTGGGAAAACATGATCGACGCTGGAATCATCGACCCTGCAAAAGTAGTTAGAACTGCGCTTCAGAATGCAACATCCGTAGCCGGAATGCTTTCTACAACTGAAGTTCTCATTACTGAAAAACCTGAAGAAAACAAAGCCCCAGCAATGCCGGCAGGCGGCGGAATGGGAGGCATGGGCGGAATGTACTAATACTCCGCTTAGCCGTAAAAAAAGCCGGGGCAACCCGGTTTTTTTTATTTTATAATATTAGGTTATTTTCTTCATTAAGCTGCAAAATTATTTTAATAAGCAATCATCCAGCCGCAGAAAGATTCCACCATAATTTAAATTCCTTCAAAGCGTTTGCGGCTTCCTCATCAGGACATTTCAAAAGTATTATTCTATAAGCATCATCAAACTCAAACTCATTGAAATCAAAGGAGTTAAGCTTAAGAACATATGATAAAGTTTCCGCATCCTCAGCTTCATTTATCATATCGCGCAGTATTCGGTCTTTCATTGCCCGCATTATAAATTTTTCAGCCGAATCAATACTCATCAGATGACCTCCCCCTCAAAAGCGGTATAATGATACTTTCTCCTGAAATAGCAATTTCCGAATCATTGCATTTATCCGAACATGAAGAACAAGATGATGAACATACAGAACCGCCGATACGTACAAATTCCTCATCTTGAAGCCGCTTAACCAATTCAATTACAACAAGAATAGGCACTTCTGTTGTCTCAGCAATATTTAATACGGAAACGGTTCTTTTTGTACTCAGATATTCTTTAATCACTAAATAATTATTTTTCATAACAGTAATCAATAGAAGTTACATCCAATTGTCAAGTTTGAGCTTTACTATTATCCTTGCGAAAGTGATATTTTACATTTTCGTAATCACAATCGCTTTTTCAGATAACACCGGAAACAATGGCGTTATCGGCGAAAATAAGCTTGAAAAACTGAATTTTTTTTATTATTTTGCTTATAGAAATTGAGAAAGTTCCGATAATCTGCTTAGAAGACATAATATGTCTAAAAAGGGGGACTGAAATGCCTGTAACAATGGGCGGTATAGCATCCGGAATTCAGACCGATGATATAATTGACAAATTACTCAACGTCGAATCGGCTCCTATAAAAAAGCTCCAGATCGAAAAACAGGAATATTTAGAAAAACAGGAAGCCCTCAAACAAATGGGTTCAATCCTGAAGGAACTTCATGCGTCCGCAAAGGATCTTTACGGATTTAGAGCTTCCTATGATGACAAGAAGGCGATTTCCTCCAATCCGTCAATACTTGAAGCTATTGCATTAAAACAGGCAGACAAGGGAACCAAACATATTGTCGTAGAACGTCTTGCAGGTTTTCACAAAATAATTTCTGATAATATTGAAAAAAATGAAAAACTTCCGGCTGCTGATTTTACGGTAGAAGTCAACGGCATTAAAGAAAATATCCGTTTCAGAGGCGGAACAATTGAAAACCTTCGCGACAGAATTGATGAATCGATGAATAAATATATGACATCAATGGTAATGAATACCACCGGTTCAAAATATGTTCTCTCCCTTGAATCAAAGACTTCTGGCGAAAAAGGCGAAATTCTAATATCAGGCGCCAAAGACCTTTTCAAAAAAATAGGACTTGTATCAGGTCAGCGCGACGCAGACAGTGACAAAACCATTATTGCGTTTGATAACAAAAACTTCTATCAATACGGTGGAAAACTTGCAGATAAAGAAGACGGAACATTGAATATATCTTCTGACGGAAAATCCGCAGAAATGAAAGGCTTACTCTGGCGTGAATTTGCGCTTCCGGTCGAAAAGGAACTCAAAAAAGACACAGCACTAAATTTTAATTTCGAATACAAAGCTCCGGATAATCCCGAAAAAGAAGATGAAACTCTTCCTTACAAAATTGAATTCGGTCCCACTGAGAAAATAGTAATTAAGGGAATAGAACTCAACAGTTATAACATTTCACGTGAACGTGAGATCGAAAAAAAACCGCAGAAGAAGGATTTTAAGGACGATGTATCAGGTGTCGGTATCGTCTGGGATGAAAACGGTGAAAGAAAAGAAAAGCTGTTTACAGTCCAGAAGGATTCAAAAGGACTTCAGGAAATCCCTATAGGTAGCGAGCTTGAAGGGAAAAAGATAAGTAAAATTATTTTTTATTGTAATGACGGATCCAGCATTTTTTCAAACACAGTTATAGTTACGCCTTTGAAAGGAAAAGATCTACTTGAGCCTAAGAATGTAATTTCTAAAGCTGAAAACTCAAAAATGAAAATTGACGGAGTCTCGGTTGAAAGAGACAGAAATGAAGGAATCGTTGATTTGATAAAAGGCATCACCCTGAATTTAAAATCAGCACGTCCTGACGAAACTGTTATTTTAAATATAGATAATGACATTGACAAAAGCATCGAAAAGATAAAGAAGTTTGTTGATAATTACAACAGATACGTTGATATGAACAGCGCTTTGACTAAGACGGCTACAATTACAAAAGCCGGCGAATACGACAAGATGAAAAGAGAAACTGGTATTTTCTCTTCTGACATGACTTTTGTTTCGCTTTTGAATCAGATGAAGACTGCCCTTTCCAATGCATATCTTTCTAAGGTTGAAAAGCCTATACGTGTTCTTCCCGAAACAGGAGTTCACACCGGAGAAATTAAATCATCCTGGGAATCCATAAAACAGGGAAAACTTCAGATTAATGAACCGAAACTCAGAGAAGTGATAATTTCGAACCCGGAAGGTATTCGCAATTTCTTCGGTACAGACAACGACGGCGATAACAGAACTGACGGCGGTCTTGCTTTCGCTATAGAAAGAGTTCTTGATCCGTATGTTACTCCAGTTGAAAAACAGAACATCATTCAGACAAAAATCGCATACGAAAAAGAATCCGCCAAAGGCGCAGACGAAAGAATAGAAAGACTTCAAATGCACCTTAAAGCTTATGAAGAAAAGCTAAGAAAGAAATTCGCAACAATGGAAAAATCTGTTTCAGGCGCCAAATCACAGAGAGACTGGATGAATCAGCAATCCGGCTCTTCGGATAAATAATTACTAACAGGTTTATGCCTGAAGATTGGAGTTTATGGAAATTTTAATTAATGGCAACAGTGTCGACTTTAAACTGGATAATGAAAAGAATTTCTCAGAACTCTGTGATTCTATTGAGAAATGGGCTTCATCAAGAGGTCTAATTATGTGTTCTGCTTCCGCAGACGGAAAACCTTACGACGCTGATTGCGACTTAGATATTGAGTCTGTAAAAAAAGCTGATTTTACTATTCAATCGAAATCTGATTTAATAGTAGATACTCTTAATGAAGCGTCTTTTTACTGCGACAAAATATTGTCATCACTTAATTCAAAAGTAAAATATTCTGCGGAACAAATGTCAAATATAGCAGACGGTTCAGCGTGGCTTGCTGATGTATTAAGCCGCATATTGAATCTGCTCGAAATGGATCCGGCAACAGTCATTTATAATTCTAAATCCGCAATGGATTATGTCGAAAAACTAAAATTTCTTTCTCTTTCACTTAAAGAAAATAATGCATCCGACACTATTAAACAGGAAATCAATGTTTTTACTGAAATTAAAAATCTAATGAGATACCTGATGTCAAGCGACAACATGCGCAAAGTGATTATAAAGAGCATCGATTCGCCTGAAACAATCATCGGATTTTTAACTGAACTCCGCAAAGAGGCAAAATCTAAAATTGATTCTCTTGAAGAAATTTCTTCTCAGTTTCAATCCGGAAAAGATTCAACGGCTTCAGTTCTTCTTCAGGAATTTGTGGATTTTCTTTTCAGGTTCTCCCGCCTGTCATGCCAGATTCCGCCTGTTTTCGGAATAAAACCTGAAGAGATTGAACATAATGGAAAAAATCTCGCAGTAATTAATGAAGAGATCAACACTGTTCTTAATGAAATTATCAGCGTAATGGAAAACAATGATATCATTTCACTTTCAGATATTCTTGAATACGAATTAAAAGTTCAAATGGAATCAGTTCCGGCGATGCTGGAAATTCTCTCTGAAAAACTCAACTCAAAATAACGGGTAAGTCATGGCAATCAGCAAAGAAGATAAATCACGATTTAACGAAGCATCAAAAGATGATAAGGCGAATCTGATAAAATATGAGAAGCTCATAAAAGAGATTTCTGACAAGAAAAAAAAGCATCCTTCTATTTCAGCATACTATTCTCTGGAACTTGCGGATACTTATCTGAAAATGATTCCGATCTATCTTCATATAAGCGATCTTTCAAATGATATAATGGGAATAAAAGATTCTGCATCACAGGAAAAAGCACGTAAAGCATATTCGAACTTGCTAATCATGCTTGAAGAAGTCGTCGGCAGTGATTTTGACAGACCTCTTTCAGAGAATAAAGATTATCTCATGAAAATTGAAAAATTCAATATCCGTCAGACTCTTGAGCTGATGAAAAAGATGATATTTGTGTACGATACACTCGTAGATAATTTCGGAAGTGATTCTAAGCATAAATGGCATTTTGTCGATAATCATGCGAAAATAGCAAATCTCATCAAAAATTTCATTAATTTCGCAACTATTGAACAATTCAGAAATTTCCGTTCCGAATTTTACCGGGACAGAGAGGATCTTCTTAATCTGTGTAAAAGAACTCTTGAAGAGGCCGCTAAAAACATCAGAAACAAGTATGAACTGTCCACTCAGGCTCCAGAAGATATAAAGAAGGCAATCTGGCTTCTTTCTTCTTTACGCCAGATCAACGTTATTTACGGTGAAAGTGAAGAAGCAGAAAAGAATAAAACTGTAATCGACGCTCTTCGTCAGCGTTTTGAGCAGGAAGAAAAGAAGAAAGAAGAAGCCAAGAAAAAAAGATAACAATTAAAAGAGATTAATTTGTCAAAAATAATATTAAACAAAGGAAGAGAGAAATCTGTTATTGCAGGCAATAAATGGATTTTCTCAGGCGCAGTAAAAGAATCTGATGCTGATGACGGAGATATTGCTGATATTATAACCTCATCCGGTGATTTTCTGGGTTCAGCTTATTACAATTCAAAAACGCAGATCGCAGCAAGAGTCATGTGTCTTGGTGAAAAATTTACCGAATCAGTATTATTGAAAAATATTCAATCTGCTGTCCAACGCAGAAAAATTGCGCGTATTCATGATGATACAGATGCTTTCCGTTTGATATTTTCAGAAGCCGACAATATCCCGGGATTTATTGCCGATTCTTTCGCATCTCATCTGTCGATACAATCATTGACACTTGGAGCAGATCTGCTTAAAAATAAAATAATTTCAATTTTAGTCGACGAATTAAAACCGAAATCGGTATACGAAAAAAGTGACCATGCTGGAAGAAAACTTGAAGGCGTACATGCACATTCAGGACAGCTTTACGGAGAAACTCCGGACGAAGTTATAATCACAGAACACGGAGTAAAATATCCTGTAAATATTAAGACAGGTCAGAAAACCGGATTCTTTATTGACCAGAGAGAAAACAGAAAACTCATAAAAAATATTTCTTCAGGAAGAACCGTTCTCAATCTCTTCAGTTATACCGGCGGTTTTTCATTCGCCGCAATAGCGGGCGGAGCCAGCAAAGCGGTATCAGTTGATATCTCCGCTGATGCACTTGCAATAGCTGATAAAACAGCTGTCTTAAACGGATTTGAAGATAAACATGATACAATAAAGGCTGATATTTTCGATCTGATCAGATCAAGAGACTTCAACGAAGACATTATTATAATCGATCCGCCTGCATTTGTAAAAAGCAAGGGGGCGATTGACAAGGGCTGCAGGGGCTATAAAGACGTTAACATGAATGTATTTAAACGCTGCGCTCCAAACCGGATTGTACTTACCTGCTCATGTTCACGTTTTATCAATATGGATCTTTTTCAGAAAATCATTTTCGGAGCTGCGCTTGACGCAAAAAGAAACGCATATATTATAGGAAAATATTCTCATCCTGCCGATCATCCGGTTAATATTTATCATCCCGAAACTGAATATCTGAAAGCAATACTCCTTATAGTAGAATAACAAATTATAGAAGGTCAACGGGGTCAAGATCAATGTCGATTTTGATCCCGCTTATATTTTTAACTGTTTTTGAAACCGAAACAAGATCTTTACGCTGTTTTGATTTAAGAATAAAATGATATCTGTAATTCTTACCAAGTTTTTCAATCGGTGCCGGAGCAGGCCCAAGCATATTCACTGAATCAGGCATACTCTGTTTCAAAAAGTTTTCAAGTTCAATTGATTTTTCAATTACCTTTTCTTCGTCTTCACCTTTGACTACTAATCTAAGCAAAAATGAAAATGGCGGATAAGAAAGTGCTTTTCTGATTGAAAGTTCACGTTCTATGAAAGAAATATAATCATGTGATTTTAAATATTTAAACAATGGATTCGAAATATCCTTAGTCTGAATTATAACCTTTCCTTGCTCACCTCTGCGCCCGCATCTGCCGGCCAACTGAGTCAAAAGAGAAAATATTCTTTCAGAAGAACGGAAATCAGGAACACCCAAACCTATGTCAGCATTAATAACCGCAGATAGAGCAAGTTTAGGGAAATCGAAACCTTTTGAAATCATCTGTGTTCCAAGAAGAATATCAATTTCCGAGGCTTTCATTTTTTCAATCATCTCGGGTACTGTTTTCTTTTTACGCGCGGAATCCTGATCTAACCGGAATATTCTCAAATCCCGGAATTCATCTGAAATAATATCTTCAGCTTTCTGAGTTCCGCTTCCGACATATTTCAACTCTCCGCCGCAGGCTGGACATTTTTCAATAAGAGAAATTTCTTTGCCGCAATAATGGCATACCAACGATCCTTTTTTGTGATATGTCATATTAACCGAACAGTCATCACATTTAACCTGTTCACCGCATGAAGAACATTGAACAGTCGGAGAATATCCTCTTCTGTTCAGAAGAAGAACTGACTGCATTTTTCGTTTAGCGGTTTCATAAACTGCATTTTTTAAAGCATTTGAAAGTATACCCTTCTCTGGATAATCGACAATATCAATAACCGGAAGATCAACATTTGAATACCTTTCAGTAAGGACGTGCATTTTCATAGTTCCGCATTTCGCTGCGTAGTAACTTTCAGCAGAAGGAGTCGCACTGCCAAGCACTGTTTTCCCATTTACGGATTTCATTCTATGAATTGCGATCCGTTTGGCATTATATCTTGGAACGGAATGCTCCTTATAGGAAGCGTCATGCTCTTCATCTATTATAATCATAGATAAATCCGGGGACTGCAAGAATACTGCGGATCTTGTTCCTACTGCAATTTTAGTGTTTCCTTTGTAAAAAGACAGCCAGCTTTTCATTTTCTGTTTCGGGGTAAGGGCACTGTGATATAAAACGGCCTTATCACCGAATACAGTTTTTATCCTTCCGAAAATCTGCCACGATAAAGATATTTCCGGAAGCAGTATTATAACGCTTTTCCCTTTTGATATTTCATTTTCCGCAAGCTTAAGATAGAGCTCAGTTTTTCCGCTTCCGGTAATTCCATGAATAAGATGTGTCCCTGATTCGTCCTTAATTGCTTCATAAACCGCACTCTGTGATTTAGATAACTCTATACTGAAATTTTCCGTATCAGTATAATCAGCATCTTCACCTGATGATTTAGTCGAGGGAAGTATAACATCGAAAGCTTCACCTTTTGAACACGAATAATTCTCCGCTATAAATGACGCAAGAGACATAACTGAATCATCAAAAACCGGTTCCGTATCAAGGGAACTCTTTATATATTTGACTTCAAAAGATGAATCCTGGATTTCATTTTTAACGCCGACTACAAATCCTGTAACAGTTCTTCCGGATGCTCCGAGTGGCACAACAACCCGGTAACCCTTGTCGAGCTTCATATCTTCAGGAATTTTATATGTAAAAATATTATCCGAAGGAATGGGAAGAATTACGTCTGCATATTTCATTAGTCGGTTTCTTTCATCGTATCAAGCATTGTTTTCAGGGTTGTCCATGCTTCCTTCTTTAACGAAGGGTTTTTAGCCATAATCAGAGGATGAGAAATACTAAACCAGCTTATATCACGGTTTTCCATAGCAAGTTTTTTTATCGATAAAAAATCGCCCATTACCAGAATTATGCGGGGATTGACAGATACGATTTCTTCTCTAAGATGATTTATACAGTTTTGCATTATTCTGCTTCTTTGAAACTTTGAATCAATTTCTATGCACTTGACCAGATGAGTAATATAAGTTTCATTTTTTGGTATTGACAGTGCTTTTGATAGAATATTTTCAAATATCTCATCTGCATCATTTTTAAAAGTCTGCTTTTCAATTTTTGAAAAAAGCTCCGGTTCATTCATAATAATCATTATTCCGTTTTCTCCGGAACCAACCGCATCGCGCTTTTCACTATTTGCCGGACACGATGAACAAAACCCCTTCGGTACGGATTCTTTAATTTCAGTTTTATTGACTGAAACAGCTTTTGATTTCAGCCAATTAGAAATATAATTATAATCATCAGAATTTCTGCCGACTAAAATATCCGGAAATTTCTGATTTGTATAATTGCGCAGATGTTCGATGAGATTATTCATCATCAGAATATCCAGAATTTTCAATATTGTACTGCTTGATCTTTCTGTGCAGATTTGTCCGCTCAATCCCGATATCTTTTGCAGTCAATGTAATATTACCTTTATTTTTTTCAAGAGCTGATTCAATGTATTTTTTTTCAAAATCTTCCTTCGCCAGTTTCAGCGAAGACTTATCAGTCATGTATATTTCCTGATATGATTCATTTGCCTCAATATATTTCTTCAGATCATCAGCTCCGATTTCATCTGAAGGAATCATAATGCTTGCGCGTTCCATTAAATTTTTTAATTCACGAATATTTCCAGGCCATGTATAATGAGAAAGAAAATCCATTCCGCCTGCACTTATTCGCTTTTCAACAATTCCGTGTTCCTCTGAAAACTTTTTCATAAAATAACATACGAGATCCGGTATATCATCTTTACGCTCCGATAATGACGGAATATGAATAGGAATAACATTCAGCCTGTAATATAAATCTTCCCTGAATTCATTTTTTTCAACAGCTTTCTTTACATCAATATTTGTAGCCGAAATTATACGCACATCAACCTTGATAGTTTCTGTTCCGCCTACTCTTTCAAGCTCCTGTTCCTGAAGCACTCGAAGCACTTTCGCCTGAGCGGAAGCGCTCATATCACAAATTTCGTCAAGGAAAAGCGTACCGCCATCCGCCTGTTCAAATTTTCCGATCCTTCTGGCGACAGCTCCGGTAAATGCCCCCTTCTCATGACCGAAAAGCTCACTTTCGATAAGCTCATCAGGAATAGCTGCGCAATTTACTTTTATGAATGGCTTATCGCTTCTTTTGGATTTTCTATAAATTGCTTTTGCAATAAGCTCTTTACCTGTTCCGTTTTTTCCTGTAATAAATACTCTTGCATTAGTAGCCGCGGCTTTATCAATTATCTCCCGAATTTCTTCCATGAGCGCAGATTTTCCGATCATTTCATCATCAAATCTTGATTCTTTTCTGAGCTTAAGATTTTCGCGTCTTAATCTAACAGACTCAAGAGCATTATTAACAACCGTTACAACCCTCTCAAGTGAAGGCGGCTTTTCAAGAAAGTCATAAGCTCCGATTTTCGTTGATTTCACAGCAATATCTATAGAACCATGACCGCTTATCATAATAACGGCAATATCCGGTTTCTCTTTTTTTATAGTCTCAAGAAGCTGAAGCCCGTCAGCATCAGGAAGCCAAACATCAAGAAAAATAAGATCCGGTTCATTTTTTTTCAAAAATTCAAGAGCTTCAGTACCGTTTGATGCAGAAAAAATAATATGTTCTTCATCCTGAAGAATCTGGGAAAGAACTTTAATTATGTTAGGCTCATCATCTACTAAAAATATCTTAGCCATTAATTACCTTCAAAGGCAGTGTGATTTCAAACTCTGCTCCCTCGTTCAATGGAGAGCGGCATTCGATTCCGCCGTTATGCTCAAATATAATTTTTTTAACAATAGCAAGTCCAAGTCCGCTTCCGCCGATCTTTCTGGTAAAAGTCGGTTCGAATATATTTGCTATCAGATTTTCGTCAATCCCGCAACCCGTATCTTTAAAATAAATTTTAATATTATCAGCATAAACACTTGTTGCAATTACAATAGTTCCGGAATAATCCATGGCTTCAATTGAATTTTTAATCAGATTGATAAATGCCTGACGCAGAAGATGTTTGTCAAAAGCAAAAATAGGCAGTTTATCCTCAAGTTCAAGAACAAATCTGATTTTTTCGTGGCCTTCATAAAACTTGACACATGAAATAATCAGTTCATTTAAATCATTCATTTTCGGATCAGCTTCCGGAAGACGGGCATAATCAGTAAATTCTTTCATAATATGCTGAAGAGAATCCACTTCTTCCATGATTGTCTCAGAAGCGGATGAAACGATTTTTTTAATGTCAGCATTCTCATCATTCAGCTTCCATTTCATTCTTTCAGCAGAAAGGCGTATCGGCGTAAGAGGATTTTTTATCTCGTGAATCAGTCTTCTTGAAACCTGATTCCACGCTTTAAGTCTTTCAATCTGTGCGGTTTTTTCCCGTGTTTCTTTTAATTCTGAAACCATCTGATTAAAAGAATTAAAAAGATATCCCAATTCATCAGTAGATTTTCGCTCAAGAACAAAATCAAAATCACCTTTTGCCACTTTTTCAGCAGATTTCGCAAGTTCAAATACCGGACGTGTTATATTCTTCGCGAGAAAAACTGCTCCGACTGATGAAACTCCGACAATCGCCAGTGATATCACAAGAAGAAAAATGCCGATACCCGATTTAATAGCCGGAAGAAGCGCTTCCTTATCATTATGAAGCATTCGGGCTCTTCGAAGATAATCAATTTCGCCTTTTACATTCTCTGGAATATGTCTGTAATACACAAACAAAAAAGGATGCCTGTAATAGCTTGAAACAATGAGTTCATTGTTATCGACAGAAATTCTCGAAAGTTCAATGCCGCTTGAAAAATCATTTACCCGCAGGAATTTACCGACTTCATCAGAAAATTTTACATCCCCCGAATCAAGAGGCATTCTTTCAATCAGGTTTCCCCACTGACCTTTTCGTTTGACATTATACATTAAAAAAACAAATCCATTTTTTGCGGCATCATTAGAAATAAAATTCCGGCTGACATCAGATTCAGGATTAATAACTCCGGCTTCAACCATCAATTTAAGACTTTGAGACTTTGATGATGCTTCTTCTGCTAATATTAATGTTTTTTCAGAGGCCAAATTTATTCCGTGATCCAACGCTTCACGTGTATTGCTCGATATCAGATTCCCGATTCCACGGTTAACAAGTGAATTGGTAGCAATAATTACAGGCAAAGAAGGAAGAATGGCAATTGACATAAAGACGAGCGCGATTTTTGTCCGGATACTGGTATCTTTAGGCGCAAAATCTTTTTGCGCCCGGCGCTTAAATGATACAAATATTAAATAAAGGGCAATTATTATCGGAACTGCCATCAAAACGTTTATAAAATAATAATCATCTCCGTCCGGAGACACTCGCGGGAAAAGGCCGATTACTACTATCGAACAAAAGAAAAGCAGACCAATAACAATAACATAATCAATCGGTTTTGCTTTTTTTGAATACGATACAAATATTGATTTTATTTTAGCCAGTGATAACCGGATATTCACCTTAACTCTCATCAGAGAGCATTTTTATCCTTGTCAAAATCTGTTTCAATAAGCTTGCAGATGCGCTCAACAACCTCGCTCTCTTTTGCACCTTCAGCTCTTACAACTAGCTTTGTTCCATTAGAAATCCCAAGGCCGAGAACGCTCATAATCGATTTTGCATTCGCCTCATCTTTATCCTTAATCAGATAAACTTCACATGAATCGTACTGCATTGCAATCTTCACTATCATTGTTGCCGGACGAGCATGAAGCCCCGCGTCATGAGTTACTACAATTTCCTTTTCAAACATTACTGCTTCTCCATTCTCATCCAGTTTTGAATTTTGGCATCCAGCTCACGCGCTGAATGAACTCCCATTTTTTTCAGACGCTGATTCAGTGCGGCTGTTTCTACTATGATCGGAATATTTCTGCCTGGTCTTACCGGAAGCAGAACATGAGGAACTTTTACTCCGATAATCTCATAAAAATTCTCGTCAATCCCCGAACGGTCATAATCAGCCATATAATTCCATTCTTCAAGCGAAACAATCAACTCAATTTTTTTACGGTTTCTTACTGATCTTATTCCGTAAATATCCCGTATATTAAGAATCCCTAATCCCCTGATTTCAATATGATGCCTTAGCAAATGAGATCCTGTACCGGCGATGGTATTTTCATCAAGCTTTTTTATTTCAACAATATCATCTGCAATAAGCCTATGACCGCGTTCAATAAGTTCAAGAGCCGTTTCACTTTTCCCGATACCGCTTTTCCCCAGCAGAAGAACCCCGAAACCGAAAACATCAACAAGGGTTCCGTGAACGTTAACAACAGGAAGAAGAGAATTCCTTATTTTTCTGGTCAGAATATCTATTAAATCCGCAGTTGAAAGCGGAGAAACCAGAACAGGCACTTTCTTTTCAATTGCGGTCTCAATAAAATCTGAAGGAGGTCTTACCCCATGGCTGAAAACGCAGCAAAAAACATCAAATGAAAAGAATTCTTTCATAACCTTTTTCCTGACGTCAGAAGAAAGATTGTTAAAATAAGAGCTTTCGCCTTTTCCGAATATTTGAATTCTGTCATGTGCAAAATGCTCAAAAGCCCCGGCCAAGCATAGACCGGGTCTATTGATATCGGCAAAGATTATCTCCTTGCCGAAACCGGTTTCATCCGTAAGCGAAGTGAGTTCAAGATCAAACTCACTTCGCATATAAATCAAATCTTTAACGGTAATCTTCACAATTATTTCTCGGCAACCATCATTAGTTCTACACGTTTACCCTTCTGATACACCACATTATGAGCACCGCTGTCTGCATTAACAAAAGGAATAAACCATCTTTCAGAACTTACAAGCTCATTCAAAGCATCAGTAACGTTCATCTTTTTTACACTGACAGATGATTTATCCATTTTTATTTCAGGATTTGTCCACGAATCTTTTACAACCTGGAAATCATATTCTGCAATATCAGAAGAAGCGACAGACAATTTATACTGACCGTTTCCTCCGAAAAGAACAGCGCTTTCACCTTTTTCATTTTTATAGACCCTGAAATAATCTCCGTCAACCTTAAGCTGAAGATAAGCTTCCGCATCAGAAGAAGGTTTAGAGGATACTTCGTTATAAACAATATTCATTTTTTCATCATCATCGGCATGAAGATCCACGATCGGAACTTCCCCGAGATGCGTGCCCTTATGCAGCTGATGTTTCTCTTTAAACTTCTTAACCTGCTGTTCAAGTTTATCCATAAGAATATCAAGAGCCGAATAAAAATCACCTGCTTTTTCTATTCCATGAAAATGCACACCGTCAGCATAAATCAGAACTTCACATGTCTTATCCATTTTTTCCGAATAATAAACAAGCTTGAACTCTATAACCTGATTAAAATACTTTTCAAGTTTTACAATTTTCTTTTCGGAATATTCTTTTAGTCTTTCCGAAATGGAGATGTGTCTGCCTGTAACATTGACTTTCATAGAGCCTCCTATTATTTTATCAAATTAATCCTCTTCCGTTTAGAAGAAGAAGGAATTCCCATAATTGTTCTGTACTTAGCAACCGTACGTCTTGCAACATCATAACCGCTTTTTGAAAGGATACGCGAAATATCTTCGTCTGAAAGCGGAGAATCCGGTTTTTCATTAGTAACAAGATCATTAATAATTTTTTTAATTTCATCCGAAGAACTGTTCTCTCCTCCGAAAATCCTGTTAGAAAAGAAATGTTTAAGAGGATAAATTCCATACTCGGTTTCTATATATTTTCCTGAAACTGCACGGCTGACCGTGGATTCGTGAAAATCAGTTTCAGTTGCGATTATCTGATATGTTAAAGGATTTAGTACAGTTCCGCCTGAACGCAGAAATTCTTTTTGGTGGTTCATAACAGAACGAAGAACTTTTTCAAAAGTTACTCTTCTGTCATAAATGTTTTTCAATAGTCCTTTTGCCGAATCAAGACCGTCTTTGATAAATTTTCTGATATCTTTATCAATATTCTTTTTGCGCAGCACATTTACATAGTAACTGTTGATTTTAATATCAGGTATATTTCCGTCGTAATATTGAATTATTATCTCATCATCGACAAGAGCAACTTTTGCTTCAGGAAATACTCTTTCAGCGAGAGCCGCAGAATATGATCTTCCAGGATAAGGCTCAAGTTTTGAAAGCAGACCGCTTAGCTGTTTAATTTCAGGGATGGAAACACATAACTCTTTTGAGAGCCTGTCCCATGACAGATTCTTCAGAAGTTCAAAATGTCTTTTTATCATCTCATGAAGTTTTTGTTCGTCAGGAAAATTAATTCTGCTCTGAACAAGGAGAGTTTCCTGTATGCCCGCACAGCCGCATCCCAGAGGATCAAGTTGATGAAACATATCAAAAAGTTTTCGGCAGCGTTTCGGATCAATACCGGAATCAGATATTATACTTTCGTCAGAAACAGTCAGAAAACCGTCAGAATCGGTAAAACCTGCGATTTTTTCAAGAAAAACCAGTTCCTTTTTATCAAGATCAAGCTCTCGAATCTGCTCAACAAAATGTTCATAAAGAGAAATTTTATGGGAAGTAAGACTTTCTAAATATTGCTGTTTGCGGTCCTCATCTGCTGAATAAACTTCATCTTCCCCTTCCATTCCGGAAGAAGAATCAACACCCATCGAAAGGGAGAAAATAAGTTCATCATTTTTCTCACTGGTGACGGAATCTACCTCTTCCAGCACGGGATTATTTTCAAGTTCAATCTGTATTAATTGAGTAAGCTCAAGGGAATTCATCTGAAGCATCTCAAGCGACTGCTTGAGGTTCTGCGTCATGGCAAGCTTCTGAGTCTGCTTTAAAGATGTTTGTAATCCTACTGCCATATCCACCACTTAAGTCAATATAGCACGAAAGTACGACATTGTCAACAAACCTTTGAAATCAGTTTTTCCGTTTATTATGCTCAATATTTTTCTTATATTTCGCCAGAATCAGATAAGCAGCTATAACTGATAAAACAAATGCAGTAATATATGATGAAAGAACTTTGTCCGAAAATGCAAGAATATCATAATAAGCTAAAACTCCGGAGATGACTAAAGTTACTACGCTGATAAAAAGCGAAATCAGAAGATAAATTTTACGGCCGAATTTAAACAAATAATTAATAAAAAAACCCGCAATAAGCGAAAGGGACAGATGAAAAGGTATCATAAAAATCAATAGGCTGATCATAATGCCCAAGTCAGCCGGGGAAGCAAAAAGAAAACACGGGAAAAACACAAACAATATCAATAATCTTCTCATTGACTACCTCAAAAAACATTCTAAAATAACAACACACTTCGTGCAATTCATTTATATTTACGCAATAAAAACTTATACGAGCGGCACGTAAAAATACCAGGACCTATCTCAACAAGAGTCTCCGGATCATAATTCTTCCATTTTATCACAAGATTTTTCCCGTCAAATGACCAAGTCCCGGTTTCACCTGTTTTAGCAAGTTTAACAGTGCCGTCGGCATACAGGCCGACCTGGCTTGTCCAATGTCTATGCTCACCGTAATATACGCCGGCTATTTTCTTTGCCGTAGCTGCATCAGGTTTCGGCAAAGGTTTTGACCTTTCTTCTGCAGCTTTATCAACCGGTATTCCGAAATACTCTTTAGATATTACTGGATAGCCCCCATTTGTGCCATTTATTTCCCACTTTCTGTAATGACGCGCGCTTTTATCCTCCGCCATTTTATTAAGATTAGCAAGAAGCGTCCCTTCCAAATCATTCCTTTTTTTAGGATCATCATCTGTTCGTATCATAACCTTTGCAGATGGTGAATCGAATGAATAAACGGTTCCGTAAAAAGAATCCTCTTCCATCTCTTTCGGATCTGTCTTTTTTTTATCAAGCGCACTCATAAGATCAAGTGCATTGTCAAGGGCGTTCTTCTTTTTATCACTTTTTCGAATATAGTAATATGATCCTTTTGCGTATTTAATCCCGCTATTGATACCATTAGGCTTATTCTGTTTGAGCCAAAATCCGTTCAGTACTGCATATAATGTCTTATCAGTTTCACCCCAGCGGACACCTGCATTACCCATAAGACCCCCAGCCTGGTTAGTTCCCGTACCTTTAGCAGTCACTGATCCGATATTGTAGCTGTTCTGAATATATACATCATTACCGCCGAGTCCTCCGGCATATAGAATGCCTCCCTTCGAAGAATTTCCGCTGACACTTCCGGAATTGTAACTGTTTATAATCATGGCATTATTTCCGGCAATACCGCCGGCATAAATGTCAACTTTCCCTGTTGCAGACACTGAAATATTCCCAGTATTATATGTATTTATAAATCCATAAATTCCGCCGAAAGCAAATGTATTTGTCGCGAATCGGGCGTTTGTATAACTTCCGCCGAGACCGCCGACTATTATTTTTTCACCAGTTTTTGCATTTACAGTAATATTTCCTGAATTAAATATTTTTCCAGTTTCAACCCACTTCTGATTAGATCCCGTAAAAGGCGGAGAAGATAAACCAACACCGAACAAACCGCCTACTTTTAAAAATCTGACATTTCCTGTCGCAGAAACAGTAATAGCACCGGTATTGTAAACATCTGAACATTCATTGTTCACAAGAATGGCAGAAATGCCGCCAACACATATTTCATCTCCTGAAGCTTTAACTGTAACCGAACCGCTGTTATAACATCTTGAAATGTTTTTTGAAGGCTGAGTACAGAGCCCGGAAACTTGAAGATTACCTGGAGATATTTTCCCTCTCAAATTTTTCATACGCGAATCAATAACATCTCCTTCAAATAAAACTGATCCGCGGTTTGATGAATTTGTCAGAGCGAATCTGCATCTTACAACAAGACCCGCCATATAAGAGTCGCCTTTCCCTTTTACTGTCACAACTGCTTCGCTGTGACAATTATCTATTTCATCCGCTTCTACTGCAAGTGCAGCGGCATAGACTTTCAGTGTGAGTTTTTTTTCGACACCGTGATAGGTTATTTTAGATCCTTTTCCGATCGTTAGATTTTTAATTGTGCCTGCTGACTGGAAAAGAGCCAGCTCGATCTCAGCATCTCCCGTGTCAGAGCTGATATTCGGAGGTGTAGTTCTATCGCTGATATTCAAATTAGATATAACATGGCCTCCACCGTCAAAAAATGAACCATTGGATTTTATTGACGGAAATTCGAATCTTGAACCGTTCATATCAAGATCAGCAGTCAGTTTAATGTAATTTTTAACAAAAGCATAATTAAGTCCGGTAAGTCCGTTTTTCTTGCCGTATGCCACCATGTCAAGATTTGCTTTTGCAAGCTCACCGAAATAAGCAAGTTTTCCTGCAGTATCGATAATAAAGGGATTAGTTTCGCTGTTGGGTTTTGCCGGATTTAAAAGTTTAAACGGGTATTTCCTGCCATCCCATTTTTTGCCGTCTGCAGACAATATGTTTGTTGAGAAAAAAATTAATAATGAAACAATAACCAGCAAGAATTTGACTGAATAGAGGGAACGATAGTTATTCATATTATCTCCGGTAGTGCGTTTGTTTTTATAGAAATAAATTCAAATTCTGCAGATTAAAGCAGAGGCAGTAGCGGCAACACCCTCTTCTCTTCCGGTAAACCCGAGTTTTTCGGTGGTTTTGCCTTTTACGGATATTCGATCATAATCAATTGAAAGATCATCTGCCATGGCTTTTTTCATTGCATCAACATATGGTGAAATTTTAGGTTTTTCACATATAACAACCGAATCAATATTTATAATCTGCCACTTCGCTTCAGCAAGTCTGGCAGAAACCTCTCTGAGTATTAAACGGCTGGAAATGTCTTTATTTTTAGATTCGTTATCCGGATAAAGCCTTCCGATATCACCAAGCGATGAAGCACCGAGGAGAGCATCAACAACAGCATGAATTAAAACATCCGCATCGGAATGACCGAGCAGACCTTTATCGAAGGGAATTTGCACACCGCCTATTATGCAGGCACGATTATCAGCAAAACGGTGCACATCGTATCCAGTACCTACTCTTATATCAGAGATTGAATACATCAGCAAGGGAACTCAATTTTAATACATCTAAAACCTTCTCACTTACATTGCTCATTTTTAAAACACGGCCCTTTTTCTTCTGAAGTTTCAGAAGACTGATTAAAACACCGACTCCGGATGAATCAATGTAATCGACACCGGAAAGATCAATTTCAATATCTTTTTCCGAATTCTGCCCGAGATTTAAAAGTTTATCTTTAAAATCTTTGATTGTCATCATTTCTATGTCGCCTTTTACAACAACAATGGTGCTGTCGGCAGAATCAGTAATATTTATATCCATAAAAACCTTCCGAGCCTTCTATTTAATTTCCGTATAGAATATTTATATATTAGCATAAAGTCAATATAAAAATCACAGTATCCTTTCTATTATTGCTCTTGCAGAAATCCGGTTATTAAAAATATTTTTTTCGATTTTAACTAGTAAATCGGCTTTTTGTTTTTCATGAAGCAGACGCAACGAATCTTTCATTTTCCATCCGATAAAATCGACATCAGAAGAACATCTTATCTTCGCATGTTCGCCGAATTCCTGATACGAATCAGGAATTAGTGACTGGCAGAGAAATACAGGCTGTTCATTGTTTTTTCCGAATGGAGAAAGATTCTTCAACTCATCAGCAAAAGCAAGGCTGATTTCTTCCTCTTTAATTTCACAATCATAACGTACAGGAGAATCCGAAAATTCGAATTTAACACTGTCATCAAATTTCGTCAAAAAATCTTTAAAAGAAAACTCGCTGATTGAAAATCCGAACGCCGAAGGATGACCTCCGAACCGCAAAAACATATCAGAGTATTTTTCTGCATGAGAAAGAATATCCGTATTCAGAAAAGATCTGGCTGAAGCTTTAATTATACCGTCTTCGGCTTTCACAGCCGCAACAGCAGGCTTTTTATACATTTCAGAAATTCTTGAAGCTATTATTCCTGTTATTCCCTCAGGAACATCTTCAGAATAATAAAGGACTATATTCTGATATGAATTATCAACACATTCTTCTGCGGATTCAATGGCCGTTTTGAAGTGATTTTTGCGTATTTTGTTTATATCGCTGATTTTTTTATATATTGCATCAGTGTCTATTCCGTACAAATAATCTGCAGTCAGATCCGACTCACCAAAACGGCCGGGAGAATTCAATAATGGTGCCACAACCCAGCTTATATATGCAGAATCAGCAGTTTTGCTCTGGCTTCTAAGTCTTACAATTTGCGGAAGATCAGAATTCTCAAATAGAATTAGTCCGCTGAAAACTATTGATCTGTTAGCATCCAGAATAGGAACAACATCAGCAACTGTTCCGATTGCCGCAAAAGGAAGATTGTCAAACAGGAAGTTCATTATTTTTTTCGATGACATGAGAGAAGAAAAAATAAATCTTGTCTTCACATCAGCAATTTCAAGAAACTCCAGATAAAGTTCATGCGAGCGGCTTTTAATATTTATTAATGCCGACGAAAACATCTTGGACTGTAAAATAAAATCAGCACAATTATAATCAGTTTTGTCATTAATTGAATCAGAAACAATAATACGTTTCGACAAATCCGGCGGAAGACTGCTGATTTTCTCAAAAGAAAGATTTTTGGAACAGTATACTTCTCCGTTTGATAACAGATAAACTTCTTTATCATAAGCAGGAAGAAATGAATATAGAAAAGATGCGCACAAAAGAAGAGCAACTCCGCAACCGGCAAGCTCTCGAAAAGGATATTTTGAATTCTTCATTTTGGGATTAACTATCAGCGCTTCAGGCAAATCGTCTGAAGGATCGTGATGATCACAGATGATCACCTGCATTCCGAGAGCTTGTGCATATTCGATTATCTCATTATCGCGGATGCCGCAGTCCAGAGTAAGAATCAGCTCGCAGCCTTTCTGCGCAGCTTCTTCAACAGCTCTTTTATTCAATCCGAATCTTTCGTTCCCCTTTGGAAAATCATATGAGTAATCAAAACCGATCTTATCAAAAAGATTCCGGACAATTGTCAAAGAAGTCAATCCGTCTATATCGGAATCAGAAAAAATAAATATTTTTTTCTTTTCCCGCAGAGAAGCCTTCAGTAAATCAACGGCTTCTTTCATCTGAGATATATCAAAAGGCGATTCAGAAAAAAGCCTGTCGCGTCTCAAATATTCGCGGAGCACATTATCATCAGAACATCCGCGTGCAGCCATCAAACGCCGGAATGGAGCACTGTATTTTCCCGTATTAATGGAATCAATTTCCTGCTGTGCAATCTCGGCTGCGGACATTCTATGAATTTTTATCCTTTTTTATACGTTTCTGAGAAAGGTATTTCGCTCCGTCATTCTGACTGGGAGAAAGAATTTCCACCCTGGCATCAGGAAACGAACTGTAAATTTCATTAAACGACAAAAGAAGCTCGGCTATCCTCTGATCCGCCGGTTCATCCTTTCCCTGAACGAGACGCATCACAGGAGAATTGTCGATATAAAGTCTAAGCGATTTCGTTTTAAAATATGAAGCAATCCGCATAGATTTTATCATTGTTGAAAAAAGCGCTTCTTTTTCAGAATTATCGGTGAGAGAATAATGAACTTTGCCTAAAAGTGTATCAGAAAAGTCTTTTATCAATATACCGGATGCATACTGATCGGTTTTCTTAAAAACCGCTGCAAAGATCTTAAGCGAACTTTCAACAGGGACAGCTGACAAATCAGCACCTGCGAAAAGTTCAATCTCATCTCCGCTCATTTCAGTTTTCTTTTTTATAACAATTTTCTTACGGGACTTATCAGGTTCATATTTCATCAAGAGCGAACGGGCTTCTTCAATGAATTCAACCACATCTTTCACATCTGTACCGGCCGAAACCGCTATCTTCTCAATGTCCTTTCCCTCGGAAAGCATCGCTAAAACTTTATCAATACTTAAAAGCATGGTTCCCCCGTCAGCATATTTTCAAAGGACTGCGCTCAACAGCACTTACTACCTTAACACCAGAAAGAGCATTATTTGTCAAGCAGTCGCGAATATCGCGTTTCATAAGGTCGGTAATCTTTTTCTCTGTAGCAAAATGAGTACCGTCAATAATCGCAAATCCGTTCGCTTCGGCGAAATGAGCCTTATGAAAAGTGACATCACCAGTTATAACGCAATTTATTCCGTTTATTTCGCTTTTTTTTAAAATTTTTTCAGCTTCAGACCCGCCTGAACCGTTTAAAAAAGCAACTTTCTTCAATTCCATTGATTCAATTCCGCAATAAGAAAGCATTTCTATACCTATATTTTTTTTAACACATTCAATCAAACCCGCAAGTGTCATTCCGGAAAAATCAGAAAAAGCAAATAATTCATCATCTGAAACCGTACATGCTTTCCCGAATGCTGATTCTGCAAGATCTTTGAGATATAATCTGTCTGCACAAGTATGAAAGGAAACAATTGAAATCCGTTTTGCAGCAGCTCTTAGAAACGCACTCTGAAGTGATTCAGAATAATCAAAGGATTTTACCGTTTCAAAAAAAAGCGGATGATGAGTTACTATTAAATTCGCAGAATCAGTTACAGCCTGTTCAAGTACAGAAGGAGAAAAATCAAGAGAAGTCATAATTCCTGAAAGTTCATCATCACCGAAAAACAATTGTTTTCCTGAATTATCCCAGTCTTCCTGAATCTCAGGATGAAATATTTCAATAAGCTTTTCATAAAAAAAGGATATCTTCATAAATCTCCGATAAACATCGAATCACCGTATGAAAAAAAACGGTAATCATTTTCAACGGCAATACGGTATGCATTCATAATATTTTCATATCCGGCAAACGCAGACACCAGCATCAAAAGAGTAGATTTCGGTGTATGAAAATTCGTAATCAGACAATCTGCCGATCTTACTTCATACGGCGGGTGTATAAATATATCAGTTACACCTTCACCCGGTACATTTTCACCGCCCTTTAAAGTTGATTCAAGAACACGCAATGAAGTAGTTCCTACAGCAATGACTCTTCTGCCGTCTTTTCTCGCAGAGTTTATTTTTGAAGCAACAGTTTCACTTAAAAAATATTTTTCCGAATGCATCTTATGCAGTGAAAGATCGTCGTGCCTTACCGGAGAAAAAGTTCCCCATGATACAAACAGAGTCAGATAGGCGCATTCCGCACCTTTATCATTAATTTTTTGAATGAGTTCTTTTGTAAAATGAAGTCCTGCCGTCGGAGCCGCAACAGCTCCGGCTTCTTTTGCGTATACGGTCTGATATCTTTCCATATCGGAATTTTCTGCGTCCCTGCGGATATACGGAGGAAGCGGAACCTCTCCTATTGCTCTTAAAATATCTTCATCAAACGAAACTGATGTTTCTATTTCAACATAGTCACCGCTGCGGCCGCGCACATTAATTGACACGGATGAATCTTTTTCAGAAATTAGAACTTCTCCCTGATGGAGTTTTTTTGTACGGTTTGATATTGCATACCATATTTTATCACTCAGCCTGAAAGAAAGAACGAACTCGACTCTGGCTCCGCTTTCGCGGATAAAATAAAGTCTTGCATTGATAACTTTTGCATTATTAAAAATCAAAATATCACCGCTTCTCAAGTATGAGTCTATATGAGAAAACGCATCATGTTTCAAAACGCCTTTTTTTCGGTCCATCACAAGAAGCTTCGAGGATGAGCGGTCAGGAAGCGGCTTCTGGGCAATCAGTCTTTCAGGAAGGTCAAAATCAAAATCACTGAGGTTCATTTAAAACTCGCACATAAGCAGGGTTATATCATCATCAATAGGCTTATTCTCAGAATATTCGGACATATCAGCAAAAAGATTTTCTAAAATATCATGAGATGTTTTATCCATATGATTTATAAAAGACTGTGAAAGGAGATTTTCTCCATACATTTTACGCTCAGCATTAGTCTGCTCGATTATACCGTCAGTAAAAAAAAGCAGTTTGTCGCCGGGACTGTAATCAATTACAAATTCACCATATTCAGCATCATCAACAATGCCAAGAGCAACACCTTTCACATCAATTTTTTCAAATGTTCCCTTGTTTTTGCGCCAGAATAGCGGATACGGATGCCCTGCTTTCGCCATGGTAATCAGCTTGTTTTTAACATCAACAACTGCATAAAAGCATGTAGCGAAATAGCTGTTTACCATCAATGAAAGATGCCTGTTAAGTGTTTTAATCAGAAGCGCAGGTTTATCGGAAAAACTTTCCGAATAAATTGTAAACGCGCTTTTTAAAACTCCGGTTATCATCGCAGCACTGACTCCGTGACCAGAAACATCCGCAATCAGAAATGATACGAGAGAATCATTTATCTTTCTGACATTAATAAAATCCCCGCCGACTTCTATGCACGGTTTGTAAAGATAACTGCGTCTTATTCCTCCGGGCAAAGATTCAGAAGAATCAAGAAAATCAGTTCCGATGAAAAGACGCTGCATTCGTGCAGCATGCTGAAGATCTTTGGATATTTCATCAAGCGCGGCTGTTTTTTCGCGCAGATTTGACTGAGAAAATGTAAAATTAGTAACGATATTTCTGAATCGTTTGAAAGTTTCGTGCAGACAATTTGAATAAAACTTATTCGATATGCTGATATTTTCAGCTATCAGCGGATCAAATGCGTTCTTGGAAAGTTCATACACAACCGATTCCTCTACACATTCAACAGTTGCCGAACGGGGGAGACGGTCGATCAGGGCAAGTTCACCGAAAAAAGAACCTGCCGGGAGATTACCTAGATTCGTATTATTGTCCGACCAGATAGTGACTTCACCGTCTTTTATAACGAACATCGAATCACCGGTTTCTCCTCTATTGATAACACGGCTGCCTTTGGGGAATTTTCTTTCAACCAGAAGAGGTATCAATTCGGCTATTTCATCCCTGCTGAAATTTGCGAACAAAGAAATCGATTCAAGTATTTCAAAAAGCGAAGTTTTTCTCATATTAACTAAGATCAATACCCTCTGCCAGAATATCAACAGAAATTTTTACTATTTCCTTATCATAAAATATACCCGACTTTTCGTTCAATTCGCGTATAGCAACTCCGGTTCCGAGCGAAGGCCTGTACGGACGATGAAAAGAAATAGCCTCAATAACGTCAGCAACTGATATAATTTTAGCTTCGATGATAATCTGATCGCCTTTAAGTCCTCTGGGATAACCTGATCCGTCAATACGCTCATGATGCTGATATACCATCTCGGCGAGCGGCCACTCAAATTCAATATCTTTAAGAATATTATAGCCCGCCACAGAATGAGTTTTAATCAGTTCAAATTCCATAGGTGAAAGTTTTCCCGGTTTAGAAAGAATTTCAACCGGAATGGCGATTTTTCCTATGTCATGAATTATTGAAGCAATTCTTATTCCTTCGATAACATTCTGCGGCAGTTTCATTTTTCTGGCAATAGCCTCAGCAAGAATCGCAACTCTTTTCTGATGCCCCGCGGTATATGGGTCTTTCAATTCAACGGTATGAGCTATAACGCTGATCATTGATTCCATAGCATCATTAAGTTTTAGAATAGTTGACTGAAGATTTGTGGCAATTTTTTCTTTCTCAGTGTTATCTACTATTTCTGTAATTATAATATCAAGGTCATCATTTTTAGAAATAACCGAGTACAGAAGGACACTTCGTATTTCTCCTGAAAAATCATAAAAATACGCCGGAAATTCAACAATTGACCCTTTCTTAGAAAGCTCTTCCAGCCATTTAGTTTTAAAATTATCGCCGGCCCAGAATTCATCATCATTCAGCTTCTTTAATGATTTAGCATCATATCCGAAACTGCGGGAAAACGATTCATTGATATGAGTAATTTTACCCGAATCCTTCTCCATTATGAATTTCGGATTTGACGACAGATTAAAAAGACTCAAAAAGGCATCATCTTTTATTTTTTTCAACGAAACCACCGTAAGCTCATTATTCCGGCATTAATCGCGTACCCGGCAAAATTCATTATAATCGAAAAAAATAATAATTCAATACAAAATAAGATCTTATAAACGAAAAAAGAATCAGTACTTCATAATGTCTTCCGGCTTAATTATAACAGGTGAAAAACCGTTAAATGAAAAATCTCCCTCTCTGACATTCATTACCTTTTCTGAATCCCCGACAATTACATAAACGAAATTTTCAGGTTTAATGTATTTTTTAGCCGCAGCCATAACTTCATTTTTTGTGAGAGCTCTTATTTTATCAGGATAAGACGTATAATGATTATCAGGGTTTCCATTATAATCACTTCTTGCATACGTACTCACAATATCTCCGGGAGAACGGAAATATGAAGGCAATGTTTCTATAAGCATATTTTTGGCACTCTCGAGTTCAGCATCAGTAATGCCGTCTTTTAGAAACTTATTGATTTCATAAAGACATAATGCAGCCGCTTTTGCTGATGTTTCATTTCTAGTGAAAAAATCAACATAAAATGTTCCAGGATATGTATAATTCGATTCAGCATGAGAGTAAATGCTGTAAGTAAGACCCGCATCCGATCTTACAGCACTTCCAAGACGCGATGTAAAACCGCCACCGCCCAAAATTATCCCTGCAATACTCAGCGCATAATAATCAGGATGAGGTCTTTTGATAAACGGCAGCCCCATGCGGATATACGATTGCGATATCTTCCTGTCGATAATTAAACATTTATTCGGAGTATTGACTGCAACAGAAGGGAAATCAATTGCTGTATTGGATTTATTTGTGTTCGATGAAAATATTTTTTCGAGTTTTCCGGTCATTTCATTTTTATCAAAATTACCAGAAATATAGATGATCATGTTTTCATTTTTCATCACAGCGCTGTGATAATCGATTAAATCCTTTCTTGTAATTGCTGCAATAGACTTTTCATCGGCAAGACCTGCAATTATACTTCCTGAATACATTGCCTTCTCATAAGCCGCCTCGAGAAGACTTTCGGGATCGTCAAAACGATACTTCACATATTCAGAAGCAATGGCTTTTTCCTTTGCAAAAATTTTATCATCAAATGACGGATTAAACAGCATTTTCTCTATTAT
>Ga0208459_1000663_pt1 | contig 36135 bp, 31 predicted proteins | sample AD_UKC087_MetaG_FD_184433 | JGI IMG/M metagenome (GOLD analysis project Ga0208459, IMG submission 184433) | Active sludge microbial communities of municipal wastewater-treating anaerobic digesters from USA - AD_UKC087_MetaG (SPAdes) (version 2) | ecosystem: Engineered > Bioreactor > Anaerobic >... | reverse complement strand
GACGAATACCGTCCAGATAATCAGCGTAAGGAGACCCATGTCAAACCCTCCTTATCCGGTTCATGAAGCCGACGATCAGCCCGAGCGTCAGGAAGGCCCCTGGCGGAAGAATCATGACCAGCACCGAATTGGCCTTGAAAGCCTCGCCAAGCACGCCGATCCCGAACAGTGTCCCGTTACCAAGCAGCTCACGGAAAAATGCAACGGACACCAGACCCAGCGTATATCCGAGGCCCATTCCAACACCGTCCATGATCGACCTGGCGACGCCGTTCTTGTACGCAAACGCCTCGGCGCGGGCCAGGATAATGCAGTTGACGACTATCAGCGGGATGAACAGGCCAAGTGACTTCGACAGGCTGGGAACCCAGGCGGCCATCGAAAGATCGACGATCGTGACGAACGACGCGATGATGACGATAAATGCCGGAATACGGACTGCGTCCGGAATGATCTTCCGCAACAGGGCCACAACGATATTCGACATGGTAAGGACGAAGATGACGGCGGCGCCCATGCCGACCGCATTCGTCAGGGATGTCGTGACCGCCAGCGCCGGACACATTCCCAGCAGGGAAATCAGCAGCGGGTTTTCCTTGACCGTTCCCTTGGCGAATTCCTTGAACAGGGATGAATCAGCCATTTGAACCTCCCTTGACGATTGCCGGGCCCAGTTTCGTCCATGCGTTGATTGCCTGGTTCACGCAGTCGGTAAAAGCCCTGGAAGTGATGGTGGCGCCCGAAACCGCAACAACATCCCCGCCATCCTTCTTGACGGCCAGGGCCTTTTCGGTGACGAGCCTGTTGTTCCACTGACCGGCGAATGCCGGCTCGGCCACCTTGGTGCCCAGTCCCGGCGTTTCCTTGGACATGTCCAGAACGCTGGTGTTGAAGACCTTCAGCCCGGATCCGGGCACGCCCTCGATACCGACCATGACGACCAGATTTCCGCCGTATCCCGCGGTGCTCGTTGCCTTGACCGCGGCCCCGACGACAACGCCGTCACGAACGGCCGGATAGATGACCGGTGAAAGCGGATTGGATTCGTCAACGATGACCTTATTGTCGGCATCCGCCTTCGTGCCTTCGGGAAGCACCTTCTGTATCCCTTCGACGACCGCCTTGTTCTTCGCCTGGCGAATCGGTTCCTCGGTGACCTGATACACGGCCCCGAGAAGGGTCGCGCAGACAAGCGATATGCCTGTAAGGACAATCACGTACCTTGCTTCCTTCATTTCGCCACCTCCGCCTTGCGTGGTGTTCCAAAAGTCTTCGGCACCATCAGGTGGTCGATAAGTGGCGTGGCCGCATTCATCAGCAGTATCGCAAAGGACACGCCCTCGGGATATCCGCCGAACAGGCGAATCAGGCCGGTAAGAAGGCCGCAGCCCACGGCGAACACCACGCGCCCACCGAAACTGATTGGCGAAGTGACCATGTCGGTCGCCATGAATATCGCGCCCAGCATCAGGCCGCCGGTCAGGACATGGGTCAGGGGACTTGCATACTGCGCCGGATTCGCCATCCAGGCGATTCCGGTCACAAGCGCCGTCGTGCCGATGAAAAACACCGGGATTTCCCAGGTGATAATCCGTTTCGCCAGAAGCAGAATCCCGCCCAGCAGCAGGGCCGCGGCCGAGACTTCACCAAGCGAACCGCCCACGTTGCCCATCAGCATGTCGATGGCACCGGTTCCTGACAGGGCCCCGACGCCGCCTTCCTTGATGATCGCCAGGGGCGTGGCGCCGGTAACGGCCTGCAGCCCCTCGGCCGTAACCAGGCCGGTGGTTCCCGGCTTCAGCCAGGTCGTCATCTGAACCGGCCAGGCAATCAGCAGAAATACGCGGGCAGTCAACGCCGGATTAAAAACATTGCTTCCAAGACCGCCGAAAAGGTGCTTGGCCACAACCATCGCGATCAAGCCGCCAGCCGCGACCATCCACCAGGGAGCGGTCGGCGGAAGGTTCATGCCCAGAAGGATGCCGGTGACCAGCGCGGACATATCCTTCAGGCTGCCCGCGGTGCCAAGCAGCTTCATGCCGACAAACTCGAAAGCCAGGCATGAAACGACGGCGATGACCATCGTACGCACGGCTTCCAGGCCGAAGTAGTAAAACGATACCGCCACACCGGGAAGCAGCGCGATCGCGACCCACATCATTATCGATGCCGTCGTGTCCTTCGACCGAAGGTGCGGTGAAGGACTTACGATCAGACGTTCCGGGGCAGCGGCAGCCTTACCGGTATCAAGCTTTGCGTCTGCGCTCATTGATCTTCCCCTTGGCAATACGGAAAAGCTGCACAAGCCAGCGGTTCGACGGACAGGCGAAACTGCACGAACCGCATTCCATGCATTCCATTACGTGAAGGGCCTCGGCGCCTTCAAGGTCGCCGGCTTCCAGTTTCTTCGCGATCTCGACCGGCTGAAGCCGCAGGGCGCACGCGCTTACGCAGCGTCCGCAGCGGATGCACGAGGCCGCCTGGTAGTCGCCCGGGTTGCCTGCTTCCAGGAATACGAAGCCGGACGTGCCCTTGACCACCGGGACCTGAAGATCCGCCATCGCGATGCCCATCATCGGTCCGCCCTGGATTACCCGGGACAGATCCGACTTCAGACCACCGCAGAACTCGACCACGTCGGCAAGCATCGTGCCGACCTTGACGCGGACGTTCATCGGGTTCGCAATCTGCGTGCCCGAAAGCGTAATCACGCGACTGGTGAACGTGCGGCCTTCCATGACCGCCTCGGCGACGCGCGCGGCGGTACCGACATTCTGGACGACGCAGCCGACGTCAAGCGGCAGCCCGGGGGGCGGCGGGACTTCACGTCCCGTCAGCGCCTTGATGAGCTGCTTTTCGCCGCCCTGCGGGTACTTGACCCTGCATGCGGAAACGACCACGCCCGGAACGTCGGCAAAGGCCGCCGAAAGCTGGGCGATGGCGTCGGGCTTGTTGTCCTCGATACCGACGAAGCAGCGTTCGACGCCCAGGACGCGCATCAGTATGCGGACGCCGTGGACGACCTTTTCGGTTTCTTCCAGCATGACGCGGTGATCGCAGGTCAGGAACGGTTCGCATTCGGCGCCGTTGATTACCAGCGTATCAACCGGCTTGCCGGCCGGCGGGGACAGCTTCACATGTGTCGGGAAGGCCGCACCGCCCATGCCGACAAGACCAGCGTCACGTATCAGGTTCTTCAGCAGGGCCGGATCCGCTTCCATGTATCGGTCGCCGACGGCGGCCGGCATGCGGTAGGGAACCTGCACCGGAACATTGCCGTCAGGTCCGGGAACCGGTTCCTTCGCTTCGATAACAATCGCGTCGCAGACAAATCCGCCCGGATGGCGATGCTTCGCCACGGCCGTTACTTCGCCGGCAATCGGGGCGTGGACAGGCGCGGAAACGAACCCGCCGGGTTCGCCGATGACCTGGCCTTCGACGACGCGGTCGCCGACATTGACGACGGCCTTCGCCGGAGCCCCGAGATGCTGACGGAGAGGCACGACCACCCTGGACGGGGCTGGCATTTCGACACTCCCCTTCGAGCACGACAGTTCCTTGTACTCGTGGGGATGAACGCCACCCTTGAAGGTCTTTCTTACCGCCATAAGAACCCCCGAAAGAGATGATCCGGCCGAGTGATGCCGGAATCGCCCGACCTTGCCGGACACGCTTGCGGACGTCCCGCCCGCGCGGCGGCATTTTATCCCCTGGCGGGTAAAATGCCACCCCTAAACCGCTTGAAAACGAACAAGTTATTTCGAAAAACCTTGACTCGCCGGGCAAGTCGTCCTGTGAAGTTTTTAACAGACCTCAGAGGGAACCGACGACCCGCACCACGTACCTTCTTTCCTGCGGCCCGCCCGACACGGCAAGCTTGATTCCCGACATGGACAGGGTGTCGTTTCCAGCAAGCGGCGCATTCATGAAATTCCCGTCCCGGCGGAAACAATCCCTTTCCCAGATGTCATCGCCATCGGAACACTCGGCCATGCCTGAAGGATCGGAAGACGAAGAATCCGGCATTGCAGTAATCAGCGTGCCGTCGGCCAGTTCAAGCCTGCCACTGCCGCCCGCGCCAACCAGTATCTCCAGCCTGCGCTGCTGCACGTCGCGAACGTACGGCAGGGCCGGGTTGCGCGGATCGGGCTCGAACCGCCTGACATCGTCCGTCGTCATCACGGCAATGCCACCGGCCCTGACATAGACGGGGATGAACTCCAGCGGGGCCGCTTCGTCGATCGTCTGCCCGCCCGTTACGGCCGAGCCGTCATGGAAGCGGTACCAGCGTCCCGGCGGAAGTGTGACCGACCGCGTGACCGCGCCCTCATGGATGACAGGGGCGACGAAAAACGCCTGCCCGAGCATGAATTCGTGAACCGCGTGCCTTGCACCTTCCCATTCAGGGAACTCCAGGATCAGGCTGCGCATCGCGGGCAACCCGCTTCGCACCGCCTCGGCGTGCAGCGCGACCAGGTACGGGGCCAGCCGGAGATGCAGCAGGGCATAACGCCTGAAGTGGTCGATGGTGTCCTGATCCTTGTTCCAGTCCCAGTTATATTCCTCGTAGTTTCCACGATGGGTTCTCATTATCGGGGACCATGCGCCAAGTTCTGTCCATCGAAAGTACAGTTCCTTCGTGGAAGGATAGGTCGCCAGGCTTGTATAACCGGCGATATCGTGACCGAAGGCCGACACCCCTGAAAGACCGAGTCCGGTTCCATAGGGGATGACGCTGCCGATACCGTCAAGAATGTCCCAGTCGGTCTGCTGATCCCCGGCCCAGACCACCTTCAGATACCGGTTCGAATCCAGGAACCCGGATCGGGAAAAGAAGATGGCGTCGCCATCCGGACGTGCGCGAACCAACGCGTCGTCGTTGATCCTGGCCCAATCGACCGGATAGATGTTTCCGTACTCCCAGCCTGTCATGCCGTTGTCGAATCGCATGTCCGGCACGACCCACTCGCCGTAATCGGCCATCCAGCCGTCCAGACCCAGGCTCCAGGCGAAATCAAGCCTTTCCTTCATGAAATTCCAGCCGTTCGGGTCGGTGAAATCGACAATCGAACGCTTCACGTCGTACCACTGAACCCAGTATGGAGAACCATCCTCGCGGTGTGGCATGAACCCCTGATCCCTTGCCGTGAAGAACCAGTCGTCGTAGTCATCCAGGAATGAATTGAAATAAGTCAGAACCCGAAGGCCCATGCCACGGATCTTCGCGATCATCATCGGCAGATCCGGGTGGTGATACTCGCGGTAGTCCATGTGCCACACGACCGAAAGCGGAATATCGTGCAGATCGAGTTCGTCGGCCTGTACCGCGACCGGGGCCGGGTCGCCGAACAGGGCTACCCACGGCCCGAACGTCCAGTCGGGAACCGGATTCGGCCGGTAATGGTGGTCGGTGAACTGCCGCACGACGTCGGACGGCCTTGGACCGGCCAGAACCCGAAGGCCGCCCAGATCATCGTTATCGACCTGGATCTCGAGCGTATCCGGCGCCTCAGCCGTGCAGACCAGGAAACGGCTGCGATAGGTCGATTCCAGTATCAGGCCGTGCGCGCGCGCCGAATCGCCTGACGTAGCCACCAGAGTGTAGGGAAGCGGGAAATACGTGTCGTGCAGATGGCCGGGATAGGACAGTTCCCATTCCGGCACATCGGGATCCTTTCCAAGCCCCTGCTCGGTCGAGCGTATCGGTATCGTGTGTCCGCGATGATCGACCGCGTCGTTCTGGCCGCCGAAGCCGTAGAAGGCCTCCCCGGAGCCACATTCAAGCAGGAAGCGAACCTCGTTGACCTCCCCCGCCCCAGGCTGGATCCCGACCTGAATCAGGTACCCGGTCTGCTCCGGCTGGAAGGTCACCGCCGCCAGTTCAACGCCGTCTTCGGACAGCGTGGCGGTCACGATACCGGCGTTTTCCGTCCATGTGGCAACCGCATCCGCGAAATCCGTCACGGCGGCTTCGTCCCGACTCACGGCCAGGAAACCCTGATCCCACTCGAATGAACTCGCGACCCTGGCCAGCCGGATCATGCCCGGCTTGAAGCGCACCACCGTCGAGCCTTCGGCGTCGATTACCGAGGCGACCGGCCTGCCCGGCTCGAAAATCAACGAAAGCGGGAATTCAGGGGCGGGTGACCCGTCGCCGCCACATCCACAGGCCACCGAGGCGAGAACGATCGCCACCAGGAAGACACGGCACCTCATTGCAACCTCCATGGAAACTTAATGCGTGCCGGGATCACCCCGACACCACGAAGTTATCCGGTTACACGCTTGCGGTCAACAACTGACAGCTTCAGACACATTCCGAAAAAACAATTGCAGAGCGTAAGGTTAGGACAAACCGAAACCACTTCGCGGGCTTTACTCTACTTCGCGGGCTTTACTCTACTTCGCGGACTTGACGGTGGACATGGCGGTGGCGATCAGTCCGGCGACATCCGCGACGTTGCTTGGCATGATCACGGTGTTCGTCGCCTTCGCAAGATTCCCGAACTGGGTGATGTACTGCTCGGCCAGACGCATGTTCATTGCCTGCATGCCACCATCGCCGCGCAGGGAAGCCGCGACGGACATGATGCCCTCGGACGTTGCCTTCGCAATCATCTCGATCTTTCTGGCCTCGGCCTGGGCAACCAGCGTGACCTGCGCGGCACGGCCCTCGGCCTCGTTGATCTGCTTCTGCTTTTCGCCTTCGGACTGGTTGATCATCGCCTGGCGCATGCCCTCGGATGTGGCGATGTTCGCTCGCTTCTGCCGCTCGGCCGTCATCTGGGCCTCCATGGCCTGCTTGACGCTCATCGGCGGAGTGATGTCCTTGATTTCATAACGAAGAACCTTCACCCCCCAGGACATGGCGGCCTGATCGATTGCGTCGATGACTTCGGCGTTGATCTTTTCGCGTTCCTCGAAAGTCTTGTCCAGGTCGATCTTTCCGATCGCCGAACGAAGGGTTGTCTGGGCAAGCTGGGATGCGGCACGCAGGTAATTGTCGATGCCGTAGGCAGCCTTGTGGGCATCCTCGACTTCCAGGTAAATCAGCCCGTCAACCTCGACGCTGACGTTGTCCTTGGTGATGCAGATCTGCGCCGGAATATCGACCACGGCTTCCTTCAGGCTGAACTTGTACGCAGCCTTGTCAACGAACGGAATGATGATGTGGAAACCGGCTTCCAGCGTGCTGTGATACTTCCCGAGCCGCTCGATGATGACCGCGGTCTTCTGTGGAACAATCCTTGCCCCCTTCACCAGGAGCACCAGCACCACTACAGCCAAGCCGACAAGCGCAACGATGGACGCACTGGCCATGACACAACCTCCAATATCAGTTGGATTCCGGTTTCCCCGAAACCGGTTCGATGACAAGACAGGACCTGTTGATTTCATCAACCCCGACGATTACGGCCTGCGAGCCGGCCGTGATTGCGACGGTCGATTTTGCATCCCAGTTCGTGCCGCGGTACCGAACCCTTCCGACCCGCCCAGGCAGCATTTCAACATCAACCAAAATAACGGTTCCAATCTCGATCCCGGAAGACGCCACGCCACGCGGCTGGCCGGTCTTGCCCCGAAGCAGGTTGACGGCCAGGCGGCGAAGCCCGACAAGTGTCGATACCGATACGACAAGAAAGGCCGCGATCTGCCAGGCCCATGCCTCTGGCGCGATGGCGGCGACGACGGCGGCGCCCCAGCAGCCAAGTCCGAAAAACACGATGATGAAGCCCGGGATCATCATCTCGGCAAGCGCGATGACGCATCCGGCAAGGAACCAGACAAGCCACATATCGAGTCCGAACATATGCGACCCCCGCGGAGTTCAGGATAAGCCCGAAAAATTATCACGCAGATGGCATCAAGTTGACAGTGGAAATCACCGATCGGGATGGCGTCCGTCAGAATTTGGCCTTGTGGTCTTCGGTCACGCCGCGGATGCCGTCGATTTCAATACGCTCGCCATCCTCGGTGGTCACGAAACCGTGGAAACTGCCGAAAGGCTGGTGATAATCCGACAGCAGCACCTTCGCGTCGATCATCCCGTCCCGCTTGCCTTCCGGACGGAATTCAAGGTCAACGGAACCATCAACCGTCTTCAGGTGCCAGGGCTTAAGGTAATCGGACGAATCGTATTCGAAACGCGCCGGCGCCAGGTTATGCAGCCTGCCTTCAACCCACAGGCAGTTTTCGTTGTAGGTCTCGTCGTCCTTAATCAGGTTGTGGCACAGGTTCAGCCCGATCAGCCTGCCCTTCGCGTCGTATCCGCCGAAGGTCGCCCATTCCCAGAAAATCCTGTAGGGATAATAGGTCTTCTGGATATCCAGCATCGCCACGTACTTGTCGGATTCAAGCTGATAGACGCGGTTCCCGACCGCGATCATGCCCGAAACCGGAGTGACCGACTTGTGGGTGTACAGAGGACGCCCCGGCGCGGCGGGAAGCACCACGACAAGCGGATTGTTGTTCCGCCAGTCGGCGTGCAGGACGAAATCGGCGCGGATTGCCGGAAGGTCCTTTCCCGCCTTGATCTCGATGTGATAGACGTGCTGGTTCTTATCAAGCTGATCGTCGATCTCGACCTTGAATCCGCCGCCCTTGAAATCGGTCTGGCCGTTATAAAGCTGGCGGCTGGTCTTGATGGCGCCGCCACCGCACTGGGCCGCATGCTCGATGAACTTCCCGGTGGCACGATCGGCGGCCCAGAACCAGGCGTTCGAAAGGTACTTGGCATCGACCACGGCGCACCCGATCGTGACTTCCGGGCCGACAATGGCCACGTGTGCCCACTCCTTCAGGCGGGCCGTGCGCAGGGGCTTCGGGACCGGAAGCCCGAACACGTCGATCTTCTGATCGTCCAGGTTCACGTTCCGAAACGGAGTCGCAAAACGTCCATAGACGGCCTGACCGGAGACAACCATCTTTTCCGGGGTATCAACGACTTTCATCATGACGGGATCACCAGATTATGACATCGCAGTTTCGACGCAATTGGCGCGCCGTGTCAATAGGGAAGACCTTGCCAGGCAGGCATGAAACGTCCCGTCAACCGATGCGATATGTATCCTGGAGCCGGCAGGCTTCTTGAATTCCGTTTCCCTGCAAGGTAACATAATGCCGAAGATACGTCGCGGGGGCTTCGTCTTCATGGCATGGAAGGGCGACCACTCGCCAAACCACGTCCATGTGTTTGACGGACGCCGCCTGCTGATGAAATGGGATCTGGAAAACAACTGCCTGATGTGGGGAATTCTGAATTTGAAGGCCCTGGCGCTGATAAGGAGACTTCAGAAGGAGGGACTCCTGTGGCGAGCGTGACTTGCAACAACAGGAAAAAGTGTTTCACCCTGCACGGAGCGCAGCAAAGCCTCGATTATCCCTATTGCCGTTGCGCGCCTTCGCCCACGCCGGAGAATCCGGTGTCATCTGCCTTCATGGATCCCGAGCTTGCGTTTTCCGGATTCTCCTACGTCCTCAAGGACGGCAGCGAGGGCTCCATCCTTATCGACCAGGTTTACGACTACAACCGGGATCCCGACTACATCAGGAACATGCTGCTGTACCAGTTGACCATCGAGGCCAGGAGGCACTTGAAGGCCAGCCGCATGGGTCGCCGTGAAATAATTCGACTGATGGGAACGTCACCGGCGCAGCTGTACCGCCTGCTGGATCAGACGAACTACACGAAGTCGGTTGATCAAATGCTTCGACTGCTGGGCGTCCTGCACTGCCAGGTCAGGCTGGAGGTTCTTCCCGAATCGGCGTGAAGCCGGAATCAGGCATCCTCCGGGGCATCGGCAGGCAACTGGCTCCTGCGCTTGCGGGCCTTGGCGCCGGTGCCGCCCTTGGTGCCCGGGACGTGGGCCGGTTTTCCGCCAAGACGGCGGCCGGAAAGCGTGGCCAGGACACCGTGCAGCATCCTGATTTCACGTTCGGTCGGCTTGGTGCGGGTCAGCCACCCCCGGATGACTTCCATCATGTGATCCCGCATGTCCGCGTTGGGAAAGAAACCGGCAACCAGCAGTTCCTGCTCGACATGCTGGAAGAAGACTTCCATCTGCTGCTTCTTCGCCGGCATCCGGCCAATGGTGGGATCGACGATCTCGACCGGATCGTCCATGCCGGCCTGCAGCCACTCGTAGGCGACAAGCAGAACGGCCTGGGCCAGGTTCAAGGACGACATGCCCGGGTTCAGGGGAACGGTGATCACCACGTTCGACAGCGCGATGTCCTGGTTCTGAAGCCCGGTGCGTTCAGCCCCGAACAGTATCGCAACCCCGGCCCCGACCTTCTTCAACGCCCGTATTTCCGAAGCCGCCCTGCGCGCGGTCATCTCGGGAATGACCTGGTCACGCCTGCGGGCCGTTGTCGCAAACACGTGCGTGCAGTCACCGACCGCTTCAGCCGTCGTCGAATACACCTTTGCGGTTTCCAGCATGCCCTTCGCGCTGACCGCCAGGGCGCGGGCCTCCCCGCAGTTCCAGCCCTCGACCGGTCGAACCAGCCTCAGATCGGTCAGGCCACAGTTGGCCATGGCCCGGCACACGGCGCCAATGTTCTGGGGATTTGACGGATCGACCAGCACAATCGCCGGCCCGCCTGACATGATTTCTTCAGTTGGGGTGGTTATCGCCACTTCGGATTCCCGGAAATACTATTCATCATCCCACGGGAAATGATACTGCGTAAGGCCCAGTTCGCGGCGCATGTCGTTGCAGTTCTTCATCAGCGGCGCGTTGACCGGGACCCCGCGATCCTTGCGGAACAGCCACGCGTCATGCTCCTTCTCGCCGGCCGTCCAGATGCGATCCTGGCCCGGGGCCTTCTTCGAATTGCGAAGGTCGCGGCAGATGCTGCCGGAAATCTTTTTGAAGATATCCAGGTTGATGAAGTGCTCGATATCGATCGCGATGAAGAAGTGTCCCAGGTGGTACGGAACCTTCTTGCCGTCCTCGATGCCAAGGAGCTGCTTCAGATAGCTGCCGTTCTGCAGGGCGGCCGAAAGAATTTCGACGACCGTTGCCCAGCCGTAGCCCTTGTATCCGCCGCCGTCCTCGCCCAGGCCGCCGACCGGGGTGAGTGCCGCCGTTCCCTTGACCAGATCCTTCAGGGTCTGGGTCGGGTCGGTCCGCGTCTTGCCGTCCTCGCCGATGACCCACCCTTCCGGCATGGTCTTGCCAAGCCTGTCGTAAACCTCGATCTTTCCGCGCTGGGTCACCGAGGTGGCGCAGTCGATGACGAACGGGAATTCCTCGTCTGTCGGGATGCCGAAGGTCAACGGGTTCGTTCCCAGCATGTTTTCGACGCCGAACGTCGGGGCGATGGAAGGACGGGCGTTCGTGCCGGTGATTCCAATCATGCCAGCGTCGATAGCCATAAGCGTGAAGTACCCGGCGATGCCGTAATGGGTCGAATTCCTGACAGCGACCATGCCCAGGCCGTGTTTCTTCGCCTTTTCGATGGCCATCTGCATCGACCGGTAGGCGATCACGTGGCCCATGCCGTCGTGGCCATCGACAACGGCCGTTCCATCACGGTCGGACACTACCTCGAAGTTCGTGTTGACGAACTGGACGCCTTCCTTGATGCGATCGTAATAAATCGGCTTCAGGCGGCCGATGCCGTGCGAATCGATGCCACGCTTGTCGGACGTGATCAGGATGTCGGTGCAGATGGCGGCATCCGCTTCCGGGACGCCCAGGCCGACGAAGACGTCCTTCATGAACGCTTCCATATCCTTGAAGGGAACCCAGTAAATTTTTTCTTCCATGTCAGTTTCTCCACCTGGTGTTGTCATTACCGGACAGTTCCCGACCGTCACGGCCACGAACCTGTTTATCACCAAAGTTGACGCACGGCCAGTCCAAATGAAACCGGCCGGCTCAAAAGCCGGTCGCCTCAACCCTTGCAAGCATTAACCAGCCCAATCACCCGACATAAACCCCGTATTAAGCCGCCTGGCATTTGAATACGAACACGACCTCATTTCTGACAAGGGCGCGCCGACAGCCCGTCGCTTGACAAATTACAATAAAATAGTCAAAGATCTGACTAGTTCGGTTATATTCAGCTTGGCACACCACCTGGAGGCATGAATCATGGCCAGATGGAAATTTGTAAACAAATTCGTTTTTACTGTCACGGTGTTACTGCTTCTGGCTTCGTGCTCTGTACCCCCCGCCGACAGGGGCGACATTATTACAGAGTCCGTGGAATGCGATGTCGTCGTGGATGCATTCGATCCGAACGAAGTGGTTGATATCATTGATGAAGTCGATATTCCCGTCGATTCGTTTGAAGACTCTGCCGATGCTGACGATGTGCATTTCAGCGACATCGATGACGATGGCGATATTCCTGAAGATGCTTCATCGGACGCTTTTATCTGCGGGGATGTGCCCAAGGAGGGATGTCCGTGTGACAAGTCTACCGACGAACCGTGCTGCATCATGATTGCACAAGGCTTGACATGTTCGCTTGTCCGCGAGGTGGACGGGGTGTGGATTACTGAATGGGGCATCCTCTGGGATTGTGGTTGTGACGATGGGCCTCAATGTGAAGGGTATGAGATTTATCCCTTGTGTCCCTGGGAATCGAGGAAGGAGTATTTTTGAATGAGCCGTCTAGAATACGTGGTATTGTCAATCTTCCTCTTGTATGCGGCATCCGGATGCGAAGTCGGCGTAATTGATGAGGCATCTGCACCTCAGTCGTCCGCCCTGGTTGCAGACCCCACCGTCATGGACGGTGACCCGGTCACCATACTGCGGAAAGAGGCCTTAATGAAACGTGTTGCAGAAAAGCGTCGTGAGTCACCCGAATTCGCTGCTGCGATGGATGGGGCCTACGATGGAATGGCGTCTGGTGAACGCAGCAAGGTTCAGACGGAAGAAAGACCTTCCCCCAGGGATTCTGCCGTGGAGGGTGTGACCGACGAATCCGGCGAGACCGGCAGTCCAGTCGAAGGTGTGGTTGCTTTTTCGCCTTCTCGCGAGAGCGCAGGTCTAAGGGCGCGAATTAACCGGGGGGTTGATGAATCCGATCTTGAACAGCCTCATGACTCGGTAGCTGTGGGCAAACCGGTACCATCTGAACCGAAACCTTTCAGCTTCTAGGATTCGTGTTCCCGCCAGGAAATCGTCCCTGTCTTTCATATAACCATTCAAATGGTCGGATCGAGCGCTACAAGTCCTGAGCGATCCCCTCATGGAGAGACACGGGTATTTGGAGTCCGCGGCTGCACTCGATCTGGTCGCAGCCCGCCACCAATCCCCGGGCATACCCCCTTTCCTATAAGGGGATAACTCAGATCCGAACCGGCTTGACATCGGGGTTTCGGATTCTAAAATGTCCGAATGGACTGCGAAGGAAACATGACATACTGCAGGGCCGTCATCCTGGTTGCCGTGCTGGTTGGCCTGGTGGTCGGCGCGCTTCTGCTGAAGGACGACATCGCCGGACTTCTGTCGAAAGACGCTCCGGCGACAGGCACCCCGGCGGCAGTCGTGGGGTCACCGGGGCCTTCGACGGATCGCAATGCCCAGGAACGACTTTCCGACCACCCCGCCCGCTTCTGGGACGCCGTCGGGGAAGGAAAATGACCGATACCGTTGAATGCCGCCTCTGCCCCCGCAAATGCCGCCTGTCGGACGGCGGAAGGGGAAACTGCCGGGTGCGCATGAACCGCGACGGTCGCCTTGTCTCGCTTGTCTATGGAAAGCCGGTCAGCCTCAACATCGATCCGGTCGAAAAAAAGCCCCTGTTTCATTTTCTTCCCGGCACAAAAACCTTCTCGCTTGCGACGGCGGGCTGCAACCTTCACTGCATGAACTGCCAGAACTGGCAGATAAGCCAGCTTGATCCCGAGGACGCCGAAACCGTTGACATGTCGCCCGCGCAGATTGTCGCCGCGGCCAGGCAGCGAGGATGTCAGTCGATCTCCTCGACATACACGGAACCGATCGTTTTTTTCGAATACGCGACAGATATCGCGACCGCGGCGAAGGCCGTCGGACTGAAGAATGTATGGGTGACGGCCGGGTTCATCGAACAGGAACCACTGAAAGAGGCATGCCGCGTCGTCGATGCCGCGAACGTCGATATCAAGGCGTTTTCGGACGACTTCTATCGCCGCATATGCCAGGGACGGCTTCAGCCGGTTCTGGACGCGATCGAAACCATGTGCAGGCAGGGCGTCCTGGTCGAAATCACCAACCTGGTCATTCCGGGTGAAAACGACGACATGGGCATGATACGGGACATGTGCCGGTTCATCGTCGATAAGTGCGGGCCGACCACACCCCTGCACTTTTCAAGGTTCCATCCCATGTATCGAATGCAGGAACGCCTTCCGACGCCGCCGGAAACCCTTTTCAAGGCGGCCGACGTCGCCGTGGCCGCCGGGCTGAAGCATGTCTATGTCGGCAATACCGATGCCGGGGATCACGCCCATACGTGGTGCCCGTCATGCGGTCGCAAGGTAATCGAGAGACGTGGCTATCAGGTTCTATCAAACAAGGTCGGCAGTGACGGAAAGTGCGACTTCTGCGGCAAACCGGTTGCAGGAATCTGGGGGTAAGCGTTGAAAGCGCCCGGGCATAAGGAAAAGGACGCGGCTTGCGGGGCGGACATGGGACGCCGGCAGTTCCTGAAGACCGCGCTGGCACTTCTGGGCCTTGCCGGCGCCGGACTTGCGCGACCGTTTTCGCCAGCTTCCGGACAGACCGCCCGGCAGACCGGAAGCGATCACCTGTCGGCACACCCGGCGCGTTACTACGTTAATGGCGATGAACTGGCCGGCTGAGCCAGAAGACCTTAACGGGAAGGGATCATGGACGGTTTCGTCATATTTCATCCGGCAAAGGGGGTGGGGGCAATGATCGCGCTGCTTGCTCTTCTGGGTTCTTCGGGGTGCGACGCATCCCCGCAGGCCGGACCGGAAATCCAGCCCGGATTCGCGGGATCCTTTTACACTTCCGACACGGCGGCCCTGCGGCGCGAAGTCAACGGATACATCAATGCCGCGACGGCCGTCGATGGCCTTGACGCCTGGGCCTTCATCTCGCCCCACGCCGGGTACGTCTATTCGGGACCGATTGCGGGCCATGCCTATCGTCAGATCCTGGCGATGAAGCCGACGCGGGTCGTCGTGGTCGCGTTCACACACCGTCCATTCAGGAATGACGGCACCCTTCGCAACAAGGCAATCGCAACGACGACGGCCGGGGCCTTCAAGACGCCACTGGGCGACTTGCCGGTCGATCTGGCCGAAGTCGGCGCCCTTCTGAAGGAATACCCTTTCATCACCGACGATCGCGCGCTTTTTGACGGCGAACACTCACTGGAAGTGCAGTTGCCCTTCGTTCAAGTCGCCGCGCCGGGGGCGAAGATCGTGCCCCTGATGTTCGGGAACCAGTCCGAAGCCGAAGTCGTCAACCAGCTTGCCGCCGCCCTTGCAAAGCGATACTCCGGGGATCGGCGTACGGTTGTCGTCGTTTCGACGGACATGTCGCATTACTTCGACTACCAGACGGCGGTCGGCCTGGATCGCGGCAACCTGAAGACGGTGACCGACCTGGACTGCGACAGCATGAAGCGAACCATGAACACGCCACGCGAAGGCTTCTGCGGAACGGCGCTGGTGCTGACCCTGATGACGGCCCAGAAGGCGCTGAAGTGGCCCGGTCCGGTCGTGCTTGATTACAGGAACAGCGGTGACACGGCCGGCGACCGGCGCAAGGTTGTCGGTTACGGCGCGGTGGCATTCCCGAGGCCGGGGGGAAGTTCAAAGATGACAACGAACGCAAACGCGCCCGGCGCCGGCACGGGCGACCTGGCCCACGGGGCGCGGCCGCATGACAACGAACTGACGCCGCAGCAGAAAAAGACCCTGCTGACCATCGCCCGCCAGACGGTCGAGACGCTGATCCGCACGGGCAGGAAGCCTGATTTCGACGTGACCGATCCAGCCCTGACCAAACCTGGCGCCGCGTTCGTGACGCTTAAGAAGGACGGCGACCTGCGTGGATGCATCGGTCACACGGAACCGCGGATGCCGCTGTGGGAATGCGTCCGGGAGATGGCGGTGGCCGCCGCGACCGAGGATCCCAGGTTCGATCGGGTGCGGACGGATGAACTCGGGGCGATTGAATACGAGATAAGCGTCCTGTTTCCGGCGGTGCCCGTATCCGACGTGAACGAAATCGTGGTCGGCCGGGACGGATTGATTATCCAGCTTGGTTCCCGCAGGGGACTGCTTCTGCCACAGGTGCCTGTCGAATGGGGATGGAACAGGCAGCAGTTCCTTGACCATACAGCCCGCAAGGCCGGGCTGCCGATGGATGCCTGGAAGAACCCGGACGCAAAGCTTTTCCGCTTCGAAGGAATCATCTTCAATGAACACGATGTCGGGAAGTAACCGGGTGCCCGCGGACAGAATTCCGACCATGACAAGGCTCGCCGTGATGTGCCTGGGCGCGCAATCCACGCTCGCCCAGGTGGCATTGCTGCGTGCCGGCCTGGAGCGCTTCGGCGGAAACGAATTTTTCATGGGTGTCGCTCTGGCGGCCTGGCTTGCGGCCGGTGCCCTGGGAGCGGCCCTGTTTGGAAGGATCGGCGATCGGCGCGGCGGCGGCCGGATCCTGGCGGCAATCGGATCCGGGATGGTTACCGCCGGCATGGGCATCGGCCTGATAATCCTTTCGACGCTCTCGGTTCGCTTCTCGGTCACCGGAATCGCGATGCACCCCCTGGCGGCGATGGCCTGGATGGCGGCCGCGACGGCACCGGCGGCCGTCGTTTCCGGCGTGCTGTTTGCCTGGCTTGTGCCGATGCTGGCCGCGACCTACGGCGCCGGCCTGGGACGAACCACGATCCTTGAATCGGTGGGGGCCGGCATCGGCGGCCTTGTTGTCGGGTCACTGGCCGTGGAATGGATCGGCACGCCCGGGCTGGTGGCCGCGGTCGCCTTGACAGGCGGTTTCGCCGCCCTGGGACTTGCCGGGATAAAGCGCCTGCCTTGCCGCGTCGCAACCATCGCGGGAACCCTTGTCGTCGCGGCTGCGTGTGCCTGGGCATCCTGGCTGATTGTTCCGGCGCCCGCAGGCTCGGTCATCATTTCAAGGGTGGAAAACCGGTTCGGCCGCCGCGCCGCCGTGGTATTCGACAGACAGAAGACGGTGGTCCAGGGACCCTCAACCGTTATCGACTGCCCCGACAGGCGCACGCCGGAAATCCTGGCCACGATGGTCAAGGGCCTTTCACCTGATGCCGGCCGCATCCTTGCCGCGGGCGGGACGTCGCACGACCTGGCCCTGCTGGCTTCCATCCCCGGTACGGAAGTCACTCTGATGACCCGCGACATCGCACTGGACAACCTGGATCGGGACTTCTGCCGCAGCGATCGCGACAGGGCCGTCACTGTGATCCCCGGGGATTTCCTTTACGAGATTTCCGGCGTGTCTGCCGGTCTTGACGCGATCATCCTGCGCGTGGGGCCGCCGGCGACGCTCGACAGGACCGGCCTGGTCACTTCGAACACGTTCTGGAAGGCGGCCGCGGCGTTAAGGCGCGATGGACGCATGTTCGTGACGCTCGGGGCGGCCGAAAGCCATCCAACCGATGCGGCAATCCGTTCGCTTGCGTCGATACTGAACGCGGCAAGGGGTGCCTTTCCCGAATGCCGGTTGCTTCCATTCGGGGACTGGTTGCTGACATGCGGCCGGACGGCGCCGGATCTGAATGCGATCAAGTCGGCGCTGGACGTTCTTCCATTCGAAAGGATGCATGCGACCGACGCCTTCATTGACGACGTGCTTGACCCGTTCGAACTGGAACAACTTGATCGCAGGATTGAATCGGTCAGGCGTGACGTGCCGGCCAACGGCGCGATGCTGCCGGCGGCCCAGCTTTACACGCTCCTGGACTGGGCCGGCAGGCACAACCCGTCGGTCGCCACGGCCGGCTCGACCCCGAGGCGGCTTCCAGCGGCGGCCGCCTGCATCCTGTTCCCGGCAATCATCATGGTGCTTGCGCTTTCCAGACGCCTTCGCGGACGTATGGCATCTGCATACGCGACATCGGCGGTAACCGGAATCTGCGGCATGACCGTCGAGTTCGCGCTGATGTGGGCGATTCAGTCGTCATGGGGCTCACTGGCCGGCTGGCTTGGCGGAATCATCGCCGCATACATGGGCGGACTTGGTGCCGGTGCCTGGGTCGCCTGGCGCCTGATGGAACGCAGGGGGGCGAGCCCGACCCGCACGATGAAGGCCTTCAACGCCGGCGCGGCGATATCGACAATCGCGACAATCCCGGTCGTGCTGCTTGCGGCCTCCGGCATTCCTTCCGCCGCCGGCCTTGTGCTGATTCTGGTGCTGGCCTTCACGACAGCCGCATTCTGTGGTGGCGCCTTCCAGTCGGCTGCCCAGGGGCTGCGGGATTCCAGCGCGCTTGGCACATGCGACCTGACCGGTCGAATCAGGGCCGTTGACACCATGGCGGCCGCAACGGCGGCAATCGCGTGCCCGATCCTGCTGTTCCCGATAATCGGCGTCGTTGCCCCGCTGGCGGCATCCGGCGTTGCCTGTTTCATGCTTGCACTGCACAAAATCGATTGATTGTCCTAGACTTGCAACATCTGTTTGCGCGACGGGGTTGTTTCGATGTCACGGAATTTCTGGGCAATCTTGTTGCTTGCGGCTTGTTCGATTCTTTCGGGATGCGCGGGATCCAACGGGCCTGGCGACGGGTCGATTGACCAGATTTCGGATGACGGCGCCTGGGACGCGACGCCGATTGACGCGGAAGCGGACTCTGTGGTCCGGGACGCGCTGCCGGAAGCGTGGACGGATGCCGGAACCGACGTGGCGGACACGGACCAGGATCTGTTCCGGCCCGAAGTCATCGATACGGACGGGACAGACGACATCGAACCGGACGCCGTGGACGCCGGCGCGGACGTTGCCGGGGACACGGCACCCGACACCGGCGCGTGCTGGAAGGAACCGATCGATTGTTCCGGCACGACCGAATTCGACTACAAGTGCACCATGGGAAAACCGGAGACGTGTCCGGGCGGCCTTTGCGCGGCCGGACTGTGCATCGGACCAATGCTTGATCAGGATCGGTGGGCGGCCTGCGACGACGACTGCTGCGATCCGTGCGAGGCGGAAGGCGGATGCCCGGCCGATTGCGGACCCGGGCCGGAATTTTCGGGAACGAAGGAATACGACAACGCGACGACCATTTCGATCTGGGTACACGGCTGGTCAAACACGAATCCCGACGAGGAACAGTACGGCCGCGAACGCGGGTGCGGCGGCATACTGCAGGACGCGGCAAACTTCGGGGTGGTGCGCCCATGCTCGAAGGAAGACGGAACGGAACTGGCGCCGAACCAGATTGCCAAGTTCGAGTACTTTGGAAACACCCCGGCATCCTGGCTGACCCCCGAACAGATTGCCGAAATCGAACAGTACCCGCTTGGAGGACCAAAGACGCTTCACCGTTACGCGCTGATTACAGCCATGTATATCCGCCACAAACTGGATCAGACTGGGGCGACGCACGTCAACCTGGCCTGCCATTCATACGGGTGCCTGATTTCCCGGTACATGATGGAAAACAACCTGCTGGGACTTGCCGCGGAAAACCGTTTCGTCCGGTGGTTCACAAGCGCCGGAGTACTGGCCGGGGCACGCCTGGCAAGGCTTTACGACAACACCAGCGTCCGCGAGGTGGCCGATCTTTTCGGAATAAGCCAGGGCGATTTCATCGTAATGAACCCGGACTTCGTGATGGACAACGCCGCCGCATGGAATCACAGGCTGTATCGTGCGGACAGCCCGTACCTGGGCGACATGATAATTCACCACACCTGCGGCGATGACCCCAGGATCAAACAGGCGCTGAACATCGCGCTGCTTGATCTGAACAACCCGGGCGACGAACCGAACGACGGGATCATGTACACTCTGGACACCTTTTTCCACGATCAGGACGAACCGAACCGTTTCCACTCAGTGGATGGAACGGGCCTGCTGCCATCGCATTCGTACGTTTATGTCGATCACATGGCGGTGCCGGAGGCCGAAGGCTCGGTCGCGCTTTGCGCCGCGGCGCTTTTTCACGGCCGCAAGGTCGAAATCGTGCTGAAGGACATACTTCTGAAGGACGATCTTGAAAGCGACTGGGGACTGGACAAGGCGCCGGCCGAGATCGTCGTTGAACACCAGGTCAGGTATTCCCCATATCTACCCGACACTTTCGGTCGGAACCCGCTTATCAGCGAAAACCTGATTGATTACCGAACCCCGGAGATGTTCCAGGCGACCCAGGGGCAGTCGGTGGCAGCCAACCAGATCATCTTTGCCGGCCCGGTGTTCGACGACCAGCAGGATCTGTGGCTGAAGGCCGAAATCCTGGAGGCCGACTGGTATCCCAGGTTCGATGTCCGGGAACTGGCGCTTGGAATCGGCGACAAGCATGACGCGCTGATAACGTTCCAGGGCCAGGTGGAACTTCGGGATCACGAATTCGTCGCCGAAAACGAAAAGGCCCGGATCACGATCGCCGTCCGCGTCTTCTCGATGTACTGACGCCGACTGCGACTACGGCACGCAACTGTTCATGGGATGAATCGCCGGCACAAGGCCGCCAGGCAGGCGGGGCACGGACGTCAGCAGGAACTTGTCCGGGAAAACCAGGGCGCCGTCGGTATAGACGACTTCGACGTACCAGATGTCGTTGGGGCCGGCGGCGACCGGAATCGTCGCATCCCACATCTTCAGGGTGTCGTTGAACTTCATTTCCTGGGAAAAGAAGTTCATGGCAAGGTCGTTCGACAGCCAGAACCGCACCGACTCGACATCCAGCTTTGAACCGCCGCCGTCAACCGCGGCAAGGACATACATCGCGCCGCCCACGGGATTGACCTGGGCCTCGGGCGCGTTCGGGTAATACGAAAAGTCGGAATCGGTACCGAACCACCTGTGGAACCACGCCTTCTGGTTCCCCTTGGCCGCCAGTTCAGCCCTGGCCTCGATGGTCTCGGTGTCTTCCAGCCCGCAGAGCTTATCGATCAGCAGGCAGCAGCCGTGATCTCCGTTTCCGATGATTGCCGTTCGCTTGTCGGTTCCGGGGATCGAGTTGTACGTGACCATGTGGGCGGTCAACGGGAAGAACTCGTCGCTTGAACCGTTGACCATCAGTATCCTGGTCGTGCTGCCGGCCATGTTGACGTCGGGAAGGATCGTGGAAATCAGCCTTTGCCATTCGGGCGAGGCGACATCCATTCCGGCCAGGGTCAGAAGACTGTGCTGCCACGCGTTGGCCGACTCGGTCGCGACACCCCACGCGCCCGTGCCCGAAAGCGGAACGGATACCTTGATCCGGTCATCCACAGCGGATGAAATCAACGTGGCGACGGCCCCTGCCGAATACCCGGTCATCCCAAGACGCGTCGAATCGACATCGGCGCTTGTCGTCAAGCATGTCACGGCCCGCATGGCCGCGACCGAATGCCCCCAGAACCAGCTTCCACGCGGATCCGGATACGTATCGAACATCCGGCGCCCGCTGTCGTGGCCGGAAGGAAGCCCGCCGGATGCCGCGCAGTCGGGCGAATTCGTTGACGGTGCACCGCCCGGGCCGGTCGGTGCGATCACGAAGTACCCCAGCAAAGCTGCCGGACCGGTCGCGTTGTCCGGATCGGCGCACCCGCCAAGCCCGTGCATCTGGACAAGCCCGGGGATCTTCCCGGAAGAACCGGCCGGCTTCGAGGCAAAGCCGCGAATTGTTATCGGAACCAGGTTGCAGTCAATCGATTCCCAGGAAACGAACGAAACGTCCCACAGATCCATCAACCGCCCCTCCTTCATGACGGTTCGATGGTTCGTGAACTGGCACTCGGCCGTTTCGGTTTCCTTGATCATCGCCATCGGAAACAGGATTGGATCACACGACTCCGGCACGTCATCACCCTGCACCGCATCCCCGTCGGCCGGAATGTCGATTGCCGCGTCGGCAGTATTGGAATCGTCGGCCAGATCGCCATCGATGGCGGCATCCGGGCCCGAATCATCCCCCTGGCCGTCCGGCAGGTCATCGGCCGAAACGTCGCCGCCCTGGTCGCCGACCGAATCAGCATCGAAATCGACGTAGTCAGCCGAGCCTTGATCCCGCTGGCCGGAATCGCCGCCCTCGTCGGGCACTCCCTCGTCATGAATCCGGTCTTCCACATAGCCGTCCAGGTCGCCTGGCACGACATCATGCCCGGCATCACCAGAACCACACCCGATGACCGAGCAACAAACCGCCACGAACGCGAAACCAAAAAATTCGCCCCTGAAATTCATTCATGCCCCCGGCAGGTTACGGCTTCACATTAATATACCAGAGCATCCATACTTGGCATATCGGGAGTTTCGCGATAAACCTTGACGGTCGGGCCATCCGTCCCGGCGTATCGATAGAGGTGGGCAGTTGGGCAGCTTCGGGATACTGGTCGCGCTGGTCGGCGGGCTCGCGGCAGCCCTTGTATTCGGATACCTGGCAATAAAGCTGAAGTTTTCACCGATCGTCGGCTACCTTCTGGCCGGGATCCTTATCGGCCCGTTCACACCCGGCCTTCACGTTGATCATCACATTACCGAACAGTTCGCCGAGATCGGCGTTCTGCTGATGCTTTTCGGAATCGGCCTGAAATTTCACCTGGAAGAACTGATCGCCGTCTGGCGAATCGCCGTCCCCGGCGCACTGATCCAGAGTTCACTTTCGACCCTGGCCATGGCAACGATCATGCATTTTCTGGGGATGTCGTGGATTCAGGGCGCAATCCTGGGTGTTGGCATCTGCGTCGCCAGTACCGTCGTCATGGCGAACGTGATGGCGGAAAGCCATGATCTTCATTCAAAAATCGGACACATCGCCATCGGCTGGACCGTCGTCGAGGACATTCTTACGGTCATGCTGCTGCTGTTGCTTCCGATCCTTTTCGGCCCGAACGCGGCCGGAACCGACAAGGCACTTGAAGCGATCGGCATGGCCGGGCTGAAGATGTTCGGGCTGGTCGCGGTCGTCGTGGTGCTTGGGAAATGGGTCGTGCCGTGGATTCTTAACAGAATCGCGAACACCCGTTCCCGGGAACTGTTCACGCTGGCCGTGCTGGTTCTTGCCATCGGGGTTGCCGTCGGTGCCGCAAAGCTGTTCGGTGTTTCGATGGAACTGGGCGCGTTCCTGGCCGGTCTCGCGGTCGGGCGGTCCGAATTCGCCACCCGTGCGTCGGGCGACGCGGTGCCGATGCGGGATGCGTTTTCAATCCTTTTCTTCGTGTCGGTCGGCATGCTGTTTGACCCGGAAAGCCTTTTCAAGGCACCCGTCACCATACTGGTCGTCCTGGCGGTGGTCCTGCTGATCAAGCCGGCCATCGCGGTTTTCACGGTTCGGCTGCACCGGAAGCCATGGGCACTTGCCATTCCCGTCGGCGTGGCATTCGCGCAGGTCGGCGAATTCAGCTTCATCCTTGGATCCGTCGCGCTTGGCCTGAAACTGATTGACAGCAATTCATTCGACGCAATTGTCGCCGCATCGATCATTTCCATAACGATTAACCCGTCGCTTTATCGATACATGCGAAAATTTTCCCAACGCCTGGGAAGAAGGTCGGAAGACATGCCGGCCGTTCAGGGCGACATGGTTGATCCCGACAAATGCGTCCTTGTGGGATACGGACCGGTGGGGCAGATCGTCTGCCGTCTGCTGCGTGAACGCGGGGCCGATATCACTGTGGTGGATCTGAACCTTGAAACGATCCGCCGCCTGAAGGCCGCCGGAATCAAGGCAATTTACGGCGATGTACTGCGCGCGGGAACACTTGAAGACGCTGGAATCGCGACTTCAGGAAGCCTTGTGTTAAGCGCCGATATCGAGGACGGGGTCGAAATCGTCCGAAAGGTCCGAAAAATGAATCCCGGCATCCGGATCCTGGCGAGGTGCACTCATCTTCGCGACGCCGAGGCACTGCGTCTGGCCGGCGCGGACGTGGTCGCGGCGGGCGAGGCCGAGGTCGGGGTCGCCCTTGCCGAGGAAGTAACCGCCGGGGACGACTGGGATCACATGACCGCCGCGGAACATCGCGAAATCATCCGCCGCCGCCTGTACGACAACCCGAACGGCCGCTTCCCGACCGCCATCCTGAACGCCGAAAATGTCAACCTCGAGCCTGGAAAGACAGATGTCTGAAATACCGGGTGTTATTGTTGCGTGCCTCTGCCTGTCGATGCTTGTTTCATGCGGAAAAGTCGCCACAGGGGATATCCTCGAACCATCCGATGTTCGCGACGCCTTGGATTTGACCGACATCAGCGACACGTCAGAAACGTTAGAGACATTAGAAACGTTAGAGACGTTAGAAACGTTCGACACTACCGAAGCGGGCGACGCCGCCGACACAAGCCATGCTGGCGATACCACAGTCGCCCTGGACACCGAGGACACCGAGGTTGTCCCCGCACCTGAATGGCCAACCTGCCCGCAAATCGAGTCGCAGGTTGCACTCTCGGATAAGGCGGCATATTTCGACGAAGTCGCCGCAAGTCGGCATCTGGCCGGAGATGGACTGCTGCGAAACCTGTATTTGAAAGAAAACCTGCAGGATGTCGAACTCTGGTATCACGTTGAAAATGTCATCCTGTGGAGCGGGATGTACCTGGCGTCGCAGGCATTCAGGTATGAAGTGACCGGCGAGCAGGAAGCCCTGCACAACGCCAGGACCGTCGTGGACGCACTGCACCACCTGACACTGGTCACAGGTGTATCCGGCCTTTACGGGCGTTCCATGTACAACCCTTCCGTCAAATACAATCCTGTCGCGCCGGAAAGCACAAGCTGGACCAATTCGCCCGCCCCCGGATACGAAGGCTGGCGTTTCAGGAACGATGTCAGCAAGGACGGGTATGCAGGCCTGATGTTCGGGTACGCCGCTGCGCTGGAACACTTCAAGGACCAGGAACTTCTGACCGACATACGGGCCAGGGTGCGCGAGATTATCGACCACATCATGCTGAACAATCTCCAGATAGTGGACACCACCGGACTTGTTACCGAGCACGGGCGCCTTTACCAGACCGCGATGGACGATTTTCCCGGCTTCAACGCGATGCTGACGTCAAGCTGGGTCAAAATCGCGCAGACCGAGCTTGCCGACACGACACTGGAAGACTTCTACTACGGATGCCTGATGCGGGTTCGTGACGATGCCGACTGCGGGATGCTGGCACAAATCAGTGAACTGGAAGCTGGATACATGTCGTACATGGAAAGCATGGAACAGTTCCTGAACCTGTTCCTGCCGGGATGCGGACAGAACTACGACAACTTCGACATGTGCTATCAGGCCATATACCCACTGATGCGACGCGAACAGGACCCCGCCCTCCGTGAACGCCTTCTGTGGGTAGTCCGCAACAACATGTTCCACACCGACAACCCGAAATTCCAGGGCATCGATGAAATTGGAAACAGCATGTTCACGTTCACCTACGCTGCGGTAACCGGCGACGGGCCGGAAGATCCTATGCTTCACAATGCAGTGAATCTGGCCATCTGCACGATGAAGGAATTCCCGGCAGAAAAGTTTGAACGTGAGATTGCCCGGGGACAGCAGGAAGAAGTCTGCCAGAGTCGTCTGGACAATCCTGTCGCGGCCGAAACAATTCCACTTTCTGAGTATCCGTTCGACAATTATCTGTGGCGACTGGACTTTTTCGAAATCCCGCAGGATGACATCGCTGAAAACCGCCGCATGGTCTATTCGCCCGAAGACTACCTGGTCGCATACTGGCTGGGACGAATGCACGGCCTGATTCCGGCCGACCTCTGACCGCCGCCCCGAGCCTGCCACTTAATCGTGTCAAATTGGCCACGAGCCTGCATGGGACCAATTTCTGCTTGACATTTAATAGCCCTATTAAATAACCTTATTAGCCATGAGACGGAAACAACAACCAGATCAGAATATGGAACAGGCGATACTGGCGGCGGCCGAGGAACTCTTCCTGGATCGCGGCTTCGCCCTGACTTCGACGGTCGAGATTGCGAAGAAGGCCGGCTGCAATCAGGCCCTGGTGCATTACTACTTCCGCACCAAGGAAAACCTGTTCCAGGCCATATTCGCCCGCAAGATCAAAATGTTCATGACGGCGCTGACCAGCATGGACCAGCTGGATCTGCCGTTCGAAAAGGCCCTGGAGTACATCATCCAGGCCCACTTCGACGTACTGGCATCCAACCCGCGCCTGCCGTTCCTGATCCTGAACGAACTCACGACCAACCCGAAACGAATCGAGGCCCTGAAGGATATCCTGCAAAACGAGATAGACCTGCGCCCGGTCATGCACATGCAGGCCCTGCTCGACCAGGAGATCAGGAAGGGGACCGTCCGTCCCACGACGATGATGGACATCGCGATGGCGATGGCCGCACTTAACGTCATGACATTCGTTGCCAGACCGATCATCTGCGGCGTCCTGGACATCAGCGACGACGACTATCAGGAAATGATCGCGCACCGCAGGCAGGAAAATGTGGCCATCATCTTAAGGAGCATCAGGCCATGAAAAGACTGACCGTCTTCATCATAACGGGGACACTGCTTGGTGCAACCGCCTGCTCGGGCAAAAAGGAGCTGCTTTTCGCATCCGGGGTGTTCGAGGCCACCGAGATAGTCGTTTCGTCGGAAGCCACCGGAAGACTAGTGGAATTCACCCCCGTCGAAGGTCTTGAAATAGCAGCCGGGGACGTCGTCGGCAAGGTGGACTGCCGCCAGATCGAACTGCAGCGCGAACAGCTTGTCACCCGCATGAACGGCCTTCAGACCAGGGTCACCGACGTCTATACCCAGACGGCTGCCCTGAACCAGCAGATTGCGGCCGCGGAGAAGGAAAAGCGGCGCGTCCAGGAACTACTTGCCGGCGGAAGCGCCACCGGAAAGCAGATGGACGACGTGGTGGCCCAGATTGAAGTCCTTAAACGCCAGAGGGCCGCCGCCGCGCAAAGCATGAAGATCGGAAACCGCGTCATCGACGACGAACGCGCCGCGATGGAAGTCCAGCTTGCCCAGCTTGATGACCAGATCGCCCGCTGCACCCTGAAGTCGCCGGTTTCCGGCACCGTGCTGGTCAAGTATGCGCAGCAGGGCGAATTCACCGCGACCGGCAAGGCCCTGTTCAAGCTGGCCGACATGAGGAACATGTTCCTGCGGGCCTATGTGACGGCCGACCAGCTCAGCCAGGTCAAGCTTGGCCAGACGGTCAAGGTCCGCGCGGACTTCGGCCCCGAAGGCAACCGCGACTACGACGGCCGCATCGCGTGGGTCGCCACCAAGTCCGAATTCACGCCAAAGACGATCCAGACCAGGGATGAACGAGCGAACCAGGTCTATGCGGTCAAGGTGGCTGTCACGAACGACGGCTTCCTGAAGCTGGGTATGTACGGGGCCATCCCGATGGGTACAGGCGATGCCGGGAATCCAGGCGCAGAACATAAGTAAGCGCTGGGGCGCCCTTGCCGCGGTCGACGACGTCAGCTTCGATGCCGGCCCGGGACAGGTTTTCGGCATCCTGGGCCCCGACGGCGCGGGCAAGACGACGCTGTTCCGCATCCTGACCACACTGCTGCTGCCGGACTCGGGCCAGGCCGCCGTGGACGACCTGGACGTGCGCCGCGATTTCCGAAAAATCCGCAGCCGCGTCGGATACATGCCGGGCCGCTTCAGCCTTTACCAGGATCTGACGGTCGAAGAAAACCTGAATTTCTACGCGTCCGTCTTTGGCACGACGATTGCCGAAAACTATCACCTTATCAAGGATATCTACCAGCAGATCGAGCCGTTCAGGGACCGCCGCGCAGGCGCCCTGTCCGGCGGCATGAAGCAGAAACTGGCCCTTTCGTGCGCGCTGATACACAAGCCGGCCGTCCTGTTCCTGGATGAACCGACGACCGGCGTCGATGCCGTTTCGCGCCGCGAACTTTGGGAAATGCTGCTGAAACTGCGCGACCAGGGCCTTTGCATCGCCGTTTCCACACCTTATATGGACGAGGCCGCCATGTGCGACCGCGTCGCCCTGATGATGCAGGGACGCTTCATGGCCCTGGACACACCGGCCAGCATCACCAGAGGATTCAAGCACCGCCTGCTGGCGATACGCGGCGACCGCATGCCGGCCCTTCTGCGCGAACTGCGTGCCCTGCCTGGCGTCCTGGCCTGCCACGCGTTCGGCGACAGCCACCACGTGACGGTGGCGGACGACTTGGACGTCGCGGCGCTTGCCCGCACCCTGGCCGAATCGGGACACAAGGGCGTCGAAATCGCCCCGGTCGCCCCCGGTATCGAAGACTGCTTCATGGCCCTGGCCCGGGACGGGGGTGAGGCGAAATGAAAGTCATCACCGCACACGAACTGACGAAACGTTTCGGGAACTTCACGGCCGTCGACGCCATCAGCTTCCAAGTCGAGCAGGGCGAAATCTTCGGGTTCCTGGGCGCGAACGGCGCCGGCAAGACGACCGCGATGCGCATCCTGTGCGGCCTGTCCAGGCCGACGTCCGGCGTCGGCACGGTCGCCGGCTTCGACGTGTCGCGCCAACCCGAAAAGGTAAAGGCGTCAATCGGTTACATGAGCCAGAAGTTCGCTTTGTACGACGACCTGAAAGTCTGGGAAAACATCCGCCTGTATGCCGGCATCTATGGCGTTCCGGCACGCGACATCCCGGGGTGCACCGACGAAGTCCTGAGGCGTCTTGACTTCACGGACGGGCGCAACGCGATGGTCGGCAGCCTGCCGCTCGGCTGGAAACAGAAGCTGGCCTTCTCGGTCGCCATGGTCCATAACCCGCGCATAGTGTTCCTGGACGAACCGACCGGTGGTGTCGATCCGGCCGCGCGCCGCCAGTTCTGGGAACTGATTTACCAGGCGGCCGAAAGCGGCATCACCATCTTCGTGACGACGCACTACATGGACGAGGCAGAATACTGCGACCGCGTCAGCATTCTGGTTGACGGCCGCATCCAGGCGCTGGACACCCCGCGCGCGCTGAAGCAGCAGTACGATGCGCCCACGATGAACGAGGTCTTCTTCGCCCTGGCGCGCAGGGCGCAAAGGGGGGAAAGCTGACATGCGGCAGTTTTTCGCCTTTGTCGCCAAGGAGTTCCGCCACATTTTCAGGGACCGGCTTACCACGGCAATCCTGCTGGGCCTGCCGATCCTGATGCTGTTTCTGTTCGGGTTCGCCATCACGACCGAGGTCAAGAATATCAGGCTTGCCGTGTACGCTCCTGCCCCGGACGACGCGACCCGCGCCATCGTCGATCGGCTTGCCGCCAACGACTATTTCATCCTGTCGCGGACGCTTGCCGACCCGTCGCAGATACAGGACGTATTCGCGCGCGGCGAGGTCGGGCTGGCCGTCGTCTTTTCCGAAAACTTCCAGGAAGAAATGCTGCACACCGGCGCGGCCCAGGTCGAGCTGATAGCCGACGGTACCGACCCGAACACCGCGAAAACGCTTGTCAATTACGCCCAGAACATCATTGCCGGATACCAGCAGGAACTGCTGCGCGACGCGTCCGTGCCGTTCCTGATAATCCCGGAAGTGAAACTGCTGTACAACCCGTCGATGAAGGGTGCGTACAACTTCGTACCCGGTGTCATGGGCATGATCCTTCTGCTTGTCTGCGCGATGATGACGTCAATTTCAATTGCCCGCGAAAAGGAAACCGGCACGATGGAAGTCCTGCTGGTGTCACCGGTCCGCCCGCTGCAGATCATCCTGGCCAAGACCGTCCCGTACTTCGTGATTTCCGTGATCGACCTGGCGACCATCCTGCTGATGGCGGTGTACGTGCTGGGGGTGCCGATCGCCGGCAGCCTGGCACTGCTGATCGGGACCGCCCTGATTTACATCTTCATGTCGCTGGCGCTGGGCATCCTGATCTCATCAATCGCCAACACCCAGAGCACGGCCCTGCTGATTTCCGGCATGGCGATGATGCTGCCGGTCATCATGCTGTCAGGGATGATATTCCCGATTGAAACGATGCCGTGGCCGCTGCAGTGGCTGTCCCAGGCGGTCCCGGCAAAGTGGTTCATCGCCGCGGTACGCAAGATCATGATTCGTGGCCTTGATTTCGAGTCGGTCCGGAAGGAACTGGCGGTCCTGTCCGGCATGGCGGTGTTCCTTATCGCGGCAAGCCTGAAACGGCACCGCACGCGGCTGGAGTGACCATGCTTCGATACCTGCTGGAAAAGGAATTCAAGCAGTTCGGCCGGAACAAGTTCCTGCCGCGCATGGTCTTCATGTTCCCGTTCGTAAGCCTGCTTGTTTTCCCGCTGGTCGCCAACTTCGACGTGCGGGACATGAACCTGTCCATCGTTGACCACGACCACAGCCCCATGTCGCGCCGCCTGACCCAGAAGGCCTCGGCTTCCGGATACTTCCGCGTCACCCAGGTGGCCGACAGCTATGAACGGGCGCTGCGCGGCATCGAGGACGACACCGCCGACATCATCCTGGAAATCCCGTCCGGCTTTGAACGCGACATGGTCCGCCAGCGCTCGGCCGCGGTGATGATCGCGGCGAACACGGTAAACGGCACCCGGGGCGGCCTGGGCAGCGCATACCTGGCCGGCATCGTCAACGACTACGCGGGCGAACTGCGTGCGGAACTGATGGCGTCGTCGGGCCGCCTGGTGACGCCGTCGTTCGACATCATCCAGCGGTATCGATTCAATCCGCACCTGGAATACCGGGTTTTCATGGTCCCGGCCATCATGGTCATGCTGCTGACGATGATGTGCGGCTTCCTGCCCGCCCTGAACATCGTCGGCGAAAAGGAAAAGGGCACCATCGAGCAGATGAACGTCACCCCGGTCCGCAGATTCGAGTTCATCCTGGCCAAACTGATCCCGTACTGGGTGGTCGGGTTCGTGGCCTTGAACATCTGCTTCTTCGTGGCCTGGGCATTTTACGGACTGACGCCTGTGGGCGGGGTCGGGACCATCTACCTGTTCGCGTCGGTGTTCGTGCTGGCGGTGTCCGGGCTGGGACTGGTTATTTCCAACTTCGCAAAGACGATCCAGCAGGCCATGTTCATGATGTTCTTCTTTGTCGTGACGATGATCTTTCTGGGCGGCCTTTACACCCCGGTCGCAAGCATGCCGGACTGGGCCCAGCGCATCAGCGACTTCCTGCCCCTGAAGTACTTCATCATCGTCATGCGCAGCGTCTATCTGAAGGGAAGCCACGTCACCGACATGCTGCAGCCCCTGACCGCCCTCGCCTGCTTCGCCGTTGGCCTTAACGCCCTGGCCGTCGTCAGTTATCGGAAGAGATCGTAAGACCAGTCCACATCACATCATGACACTTCAAACTGCAGAATGAGCCATCGAACAAATTCAAAGAAACAAACACGGATGCGAATCAAGAAGTATTTGGTAGTATAGAACAATCTCATTAGAACAATAAGCCATGCAGACAAATCAACTTTCATTTGCGATTACGATACTCACTATCCTGCTTGTACTCCCCAAGCCAATGGTGGCGAAGTCTGACATATCGAGACCTTTCGGTTCCACCGCCCCTGCGACCTCGGAAGATATTGAAACCAATATCTCAATCATAGAGAAATTATTCGACTCCCGCACCGACCAAGATCTTCTACTGTTAATGGGATACTCTGGCGCTCCCAAACTAATATACAAACCTGAAGGACTTGTTCAAACTTCTGACCTTGGTTGTGGTATCGGAGATGTAGTTGATGAAGCAAACTGTGTCATGGAAGTCTTGGAGAAGTCGCTTGGAGTGAAATGTTCTGCGGAAGAATTGTCTGAGCCGGATATCTTACCCCTCAGCGATGGTGGTTTTGCGGTTAGATTCCAGCAAATTTTGGGAGGACTGGAGATTGAGGGCTCTGCTATTATCCTGCGTTTCGATGCTCTAGGTGAACGACTTATGTCAATAACATCAACGTTCCTTGCGGGAGTCGAGGAAAGGGATTTTGGTGGAACCTCAAGTTCGGACTCAGACCCTTGCCAGTTGAAGTCGGTCTCAATTAGTGAGTACCTCAATGATGAGCCGATTGAGACTGAAGAATTTGTTGGCGTCAAGTATTTCGTCGACAAGCCTGGACGGAGTCTGATCGCTCACCCTGTCGTAGAGAAATTCATTCGGACAAATAAGGGCAACTATACCCTTCTGGAAGACGCTGAGTCCAAAAAGGTATGGGCACTTAGACACTCCGATGACCATAACATACCTATTGAAATCGAAACTAACGTTGCGCCAATCGACCAATATGATTATCAGGGCTATCCTAACCCACCGCCGTATTCCTGCCCAACCGGATATTACTCTGTTGCAGGAAACTGTGCTCTGTTATGTTCCAGCGACTCTCAGTGCCATGCCCTACCTTTTTCTTCCAACTGGTCCTGCCGTTTGACCCCGGGTGATTTTCGGTACTACTGCGTGGAACCATGGGGAGGAACTGTATCTGAATATGTGTATGTATATACACCAGAGGATGGGTGGATCGACCCGGGATATCAGTACTATCATCTCTTTTCAGAGTCGCACGAAGTATTGGAATCCTTGAACGTCTGGATGCAAAATGAACTAGATATATGTAGCTGGAACAACGACTGTGTTGCGCCAAACGATCTTCGGCTGAGAATCGCCATTGACCTCAACAATCTTACTAGCGCGGCGGGTCGGTTCGACTGGAACGATAATTACATGTATTTGCATGATGGCTCACAAACGCCATTGCTCAATACGGATTTCCAAGGATGGGCCAAAAAGTATCGTTTTTTCGGTCATGAATTCGGCCACGGGATCCGTGCCGAGGCTGGAAACCTGTATTATCCGAACGAATGTGCAAATGAAATCCACGCAGAAATCCACGGTGCACTTTTTGCTGCAGGCCACTTCAGCCAGACTTGGGGTGATTATAACCAAAGCGCTTTCTTCGATGAAGTTTGGGGGCTGGATTATCCCAGTTCGTCTCTTGATTACTTGCCTTACGCGCAACGGTTCGTTTTTGATAGTGGAAAATGCCTCGACGGTATGCTCGATTGGTCTGACTATACTGGGGTCGCTTGTTCAACTGATTCTGACTGCGGCCCATGGGAGGATTGTCGGTTTCGGCGCGCATGCAGTGCATCCCTTACCAACTGTTCCAGCGACGTGGACTGTCCCACCGGAGAAACATGCCAAAGCTGGAACGAATGCAATACCAGCGCAAACTACAACAATAACCGCGGCATTTGGACTCGGTTCATTCGAGTCTGGGCTGAAGGTTCAGCTACGTTCTTAGAGAACGGCGAAGGGGAGTCCATGGGACAAGTTTTTTCGGGGGCCGGTCTATCGAGCGTCAGTAGGATATATTCGGATGTTATCCAGCAAGGCGCAATGGACACATCTACGACGTTGCAGGACTTTGCATATGAATTGATTGCAAACTCAGGCCTCTTCGCGAACGCCACCAAGAACGCTCTTGGTGCAATTGGAATGTTTGCAAGCGAGTATTCCGTTTCCACGTATGGGACCACCGATCGACCAATCTCATCGATACTGTTTTCTAGTTGGAGCTTATCTTCAAGCGATAAAAACTTCTACGCGTGGAAAGAGAATGGGACTGGCACAATAAAGGTCCGATATCATAATGGAAGTGGTTACCAAGAGATTTCATGGACCGATGCCGACTCTGGATCTGCCCCGACGATGGTTATCTACAATGAACGACTTCATATTTTCTGGGCCGATAAGGATGATGGTATCGTGAAGTTCAAGTACATTACCGGTAGCGGGAGCATATGGGGGCCATATTCTTTGGGAGGCCTTGGCGCCGGCATCGCGGTCGACGGGGACTTTGAGGCAGTTAAATTCAATGAATTTTTATATATCGTCTACCGCAAATTGGGTTCATCTTATCTTTACGTTAGCAAGTGTCTGGAGCCAACCTACGGATGTACGGGGTCTGTGGATGACTGGATGCCTTACACTGGGACCTACCACAAGAGTCTTAATGTTAAGGGAAGGCCCGGCGTTGGGGCGGCGGCGGGCTCTGGTCTAAACGGGTTACCCTACCAGGAGCAGGCGATGCCATTTCTGTACTTGGTGTACGCGAGTGCTTCGACACAAGATTACCGTAGACTCAAGGTTTCAAGGATGACCTCAGACGACGTGGTCGGAGGCACAGTTGCTGTCCACAACTCCGCGCCATCTTCGACTACTGACGCCAAGATTGCCGTGACTGTTAGGAATTCTGCTTACCCATCTGCTGGCAAGTATCTCTACTTGGGATGGAAGGACTATCTGAATCCGTCGTCAGCCTACTTTTCGATTCTCCAGCGTTGGGATGGTAACGACGGCGATGCAATTCATTCCAACTACATATTCACTCGTCCCTACAAGTTGGGAATATCAACCTCCAAAGGAATTTCGTTTAAGGAATACGAGCTGAATGAAGCAAACGCTACGGGAACAGAGGTTCTCTTTGTCGACGGGATTTCAATGAGGCGAGCCTCGTTCCTTGGGCGGTACTAGTTCCGCTGACATACACGGAAAGGGGTGTCTATGACTCCAACAAATGGTCCAGTCTCGACGATTCTTGCAGGGCTATTGGTCTTCGGATGCTCGTCGGCAGTCGAACATTTTGATGCTGGCGAGGACATACTGCTTGACGCCAGTTCGACGACGGATGTCGACGTTCAGGATCACGGCTTGGTCCATTTTGACACGGCAGACGAACAGAACCAGCCAACAGACTCCACCTTGGATTCCTTGCCTGATGACCTTGGGGATGGTTGCCCGGAGCCGGCCATGTGGTGGGACGACTTCGCGGTACCGGACGACCCGAAGCAGGGAATTGAACCAGGGCCGCCCATAACGCCGGTCTGCCTTGAGCGAATGCCTGACGACTGGTTCGATGCGATTCCCTGCGAGGTCTGGGGACCTGAAGGTGGTTTTCCACCAGACGCAACCGAGGTCGAACCCGTCACCGTAAGATACAACAGGGACAAGAAGAAACTCATTTTTGACTTCGCCCCCGAGGGCTTTGAAATTCGAACAGACGGTATCGGCATCTACTGGTACGGGGGTCCGGGCGACGGGTTGGTCAGACGCCTGGAATTCACGCCGCAGCGCGCAAAATTCATGGATTTCGACAGAACCACGGGAAAACTGGAGGGCACGTCAGTACTGACCCCGCTGTCTGAGCCCTTCTGCCCGTCAACTGACTAGCTGCAGACAAAAGGCTTAATCGCAGGCTTCTCCGGTGCCGAGGTCGCAGGCGCGGGTTCGGCTGATGCGGGCCTCGACCTCATCAGGTTCGCATCCGATGCCGTCCTTGTAGTACCTGGCAAGCAGCAGGCAGCCCTCGGCCCACTCGACATCGCACGCCTTTTCGGCGGCTTCGAACGCCTTTTTCGGATCCTTTGGCCCGCCGATACCCATCTCGTACGCGATCGCCAGTTCCATGCATCCAGGCCCGTATGCTTTGGCGCACGCCTTCTCCAGGGCCGGCCGGAAGTGCTTCTGCGCGAACTTGCTGGTGTCGTTCTTCAAGACCATACCCATCTGGAAACAGGCAATTTCAAGGCCGGCCCTGCATGCCTTGTCAAAATAGGTGACGGACGTCTTTTTCGAAATCGGATCGCTGGCCGCGGCCAGCACGGCGCCAAGCATCAGGCAGCAGTCCATGTTGCCCTTGTCGCAGCCCTGCCTGAACGCGCGGGCGGCGGCCGTCGGGTCCCCCGGAACCTTGTCCCCGTCGCCGTCACGCAGAAGCAGGCCCAGCATCCTGCACGACTCGGCGTGTCCGTCGTCGCAGGCCCGCCTGAACAACCCCATCGCGCCTTCCTCGTCCCTGGGTCCACCGGTTCCCCGCATGTACATCGTCGCCAGGGCGCCGCACGAAGAGGCAAGACCGCCATGACAGGCCTTCGCGAACATCGACCTTGCGCCATTCTCGTCGGCCAGTTTCGGGTCTTCCGTCATTCCAATAAGCGCCGCCCCCTCGCAGCCGGGCATGTAACCGCCTTCGCAGGCCTTCTTCATCAGGTCGCGCGCCCTGATGAAG
>Ga0208459_1000661_pt1 | contig 36309 bp, 36 predicted proteins | sample AD_UKC087_MetaG_FD_184433 | JGI IMG/M metagenome (GOLD analysis project Ga0208459, IMG submission 184433) | Active sludge microbial communities of municipal wastewater-treating anaerobic digesters from USA - AD_UKC087_MetaG (SPAdes) (version 2) | ecosystem: Engineered > Bioreactor > Anaerobic >... | reverse complement strand
CCAAGCCCGGCTTGAATGATAAAATAGCTTCTAGCTTAATTTCCTTTGATATCATGGCTGTTAAAGAAACCATGCGTAAATCCATACTGCTTGATATCCTGAATGTACTGCTCATTATAAGGAAAGGCCATAAAAAAGGTGAAATAGACACCTTCATCTTATATGCGCTGACAGGTGAAATATTGGATAAAAAATCAAAGAAACAAATTGAGGCATTGCTATGAACGATTGCAATCTTGATATATTTCTCCAAAATAAAAAGTATCGATGGAACGGGGAAGAGAGTAAAAAAGAGTAAAGGAGCTAGAAAATGCAAACGATAAATGATTATATAAACGAATACACGATACAGTTAAGAAAAGGTCAAATTCAAAAAGCCTATAAGGGCATCATGACATTCATGTCAGAACTTAAAAACTATATGGCGGGCAGGCATCCTGAATATGCAGCAAGCGCCCTGTATTTTGGCTACATGGACATGACATATTTTGCCTTCACACCCATTGAATTAAAAAAGAAAAACTTAAAAATTGCAGTGGTATATCTCCATGAACAAAATAGATTTGAAGTATGGTTAGGCGGCAGCAACAGAAAAGTGCAAGCTGAGTATATAGAGCTGCTAAGAAAAATGGACATAGGTTGTTACAAACTTTCCCAGACAGGCCCGGGGGTTGATTCTATAATAGAGGTACAGATTGACGACCGGCCGGATTTTGAACATGCTGCAGATTTGATGCAGAAAATAGAAGATAAAACAATTGAGCTTTCAAATAATATCATTTCAATCTTAACTTAGTAAGAGGGAATAGCTGAGAAAAGGAGGATAATTTATATGAAGTATAAGCTGCCGCTGATAGTTGTAGATGATATGGCAGTATCAAGAAAGTTTTATGAAGAAGTTTTAAACCAAAGGGTAATAATAGATTATGGAGCAAATATTACTTTTTCTGGTGACTTCGCACTGCAAACCAAGGAGTCATGGGTTAATTTTATTAGAAAATCGGAAAATGATGTTTTGTTTAAATCCAATAACTTTGAGCTTTATTTTGAGGAGGACCAGTTCGATGAATTTGTAGAAGACCTAAAATCCTTCAAGGTTCAATATGTTCATAATGTGATAGAATATCCATGGGGACAAAGAGTAATTCGTTTTTATGACCCGGACATGCATATAATAGAAGTTGGTGAAAGAATGGAAACAGTAGTCAGGCGGTTTATCGGCCAGGGATTGTCAATCGAGGAAACAGCAGAGCGTACACAGCAGCCTGTTGAATTTGTAAAGGCATGTTATGAATCTTCAAGCAGATGAAAAATGAAAATTTCGAAAATAAATTCCCCTTGAAAAAATGCAGGGGGAAATTTTGTTTAAAATTTCTCTTTTTATACATACTATAAATAAAACATAGTAAGGAGATTCAGCATGAGTGACAAACATAAAAAATCAAATGATAAATACAATATTCAGTGGGATATAAATTCTCTAAATGCAAGTTCATCAACAGATTTAACGGGATTAATTCCATTTGGACCTGATTCGGATGAAGAATTAAAAGCATATAATGAAATTCTGACCTACAGACCTGAAAACACAGTTGCAGAGGATAATGAAAAAAGTATGAACCAGACCTTGCATGCAAGGAGAACAACAACAGATTTTAAAAACAAAAAAGGTTAATTCAAAGCGCTGTTTCCCTTGAATGAAAAAATTCAAGGGATTTTTTCATAATGCCTTCTTTATTTCATCTGCAGCACACTTTCCCGTTAAAACAGATACCGGCAAACCGGAAGGACAGAATGTCCACTGTCCGCATTGATATATATTATCTATAGGAGTATAGATTGATTTTGTAATTTTTTTGAAATTATTTTCAGAAGGCATATATTTGTTTGCAAATGACCATCCTGTTATCGAACCATCTTTATTTGATGTCAAATGTTCAATTGTCAGCGGAGTCGCACACATGCTCATTTCAATATTATTCTGTATTTCAGGAAGTATTGTCTTGCTGATTACTCCTATTATTTTTTTGGTGCAGAAATCTTTGAAATCCTCGTAGTCATATGTATCAGAGATATGCTTAACCAGGTTGTAATCCATCAAGGTACTGATAATCACTCCGGTCTTTCCATAAGGAGCAAGGCTTGCATCTCTTAGGGCCGGACAGGATATTTCATATGTGGTCAGCTCCAGGAATTTTTCTATCCAATGGTACAAATGCTCCTTTGACCTTATTTCATTTTTCCATGACCCGATTGAAGAAAGGCCTTGGTATGAAGGAGTATAAAATGCATGGGCACCGCATATACCCATAAAGTATTCATTGCCCTTGTTTACCCCTAAAAAAACTGTAAGTATTGAATCATTAGTGATTCCTTTTGAAACAAGCTCTCTTTGATTATTAATCTTAATGGATTCCTGTTTTTCTATAGCTTCATATAAGGACTTTTGATTTGCAGCCCAAACTAACTTCTTGTAAGAATAAATTTTTTCAGAAACAAAAACCTGATTTTTCTCGGTATTTATCTTTGTAACCCCTGCATTTGTTATAATATCTCCTCCTGATGCGGTTACATAGTCTGCGATTTTATCAACAAGAACAGCAGTACCGCCTTTAGGATAGAAGTATTCCAGATAGAGGCCGAAGTAGCTTAGAGCAAAAAATGTTGGAGTTTCAGCAAAAAAATGCTGAATAACCATATCAATAAGAGCTTGATTGATGGTAATGCGCTTTAGATAAGCGCCGGCCGGTTCGCTTAAACGCTTTGCCTTTCCAATATTATACTGATATTTTAGCAGCCAGGGAAAAAGTGTTTTGACAAGATATTCTTTATCATTAAAATCATCACGAAATAGTGGATTGTCAATTCCATAGATTACATCCATATATTCCATGACTTTCTTAATCTCTCTTTCTATCTGATCGATTTCCTTCCTGTTTTCCGGAAATATGACTGCCAGCATTGAGCTATAAGCTTTTAAGCTTTCTCTTGATTCAAGCCTTGCCCATTTGTTTTCTATGCCGATAGATACCGGATTGCTTACTATTTCAATGTCTATACCAAGATTCTTCAGCATTGGCAGGACAATTCCTGTATTTTCAAAGGCCCGGATACCCCCATCAAAAGCATAGCCATTTTTCCGGAATGTTTTAACCAGGCCTCCCGTGTTGTTTGATTTTTCTAAGAGAAGTGTACGATATCCGTATTTGCATGAATAAGCAGCACAGGTAAGTCCTGCAATGCCTCCTCCAACAACTACTACATCATATTCATTACTCACGCTTTCACCCCGCTTATATACTTGATAACATCTCTGATTTCAACCGGATTACCTTCTTCATGCTTGCAGATGCAGTTATTTTCATACTTTTCCATGCTTTCTGCATCAGTCTTGTTATTAAGCCATATTTTATTTGCACCTGAAAAATTCCCTACAGCAGTTCTGCGCATGATGCCTCGTACATCGAGATCTCTTGAACAGCTAGGATGTTCACAAAGTCTGCATCTCATGGCTTTTTTCATTATAATGCGAGTCTTTTCATCATAATTCGAAAACAGTTGATCATTTGTAAATGGCTTGTCAACTATTCTTACATAGTTTTTCATTCCTTCACGGTATGCAAACGGCTCTATGCCATATTTTTTAAGCACAGCATTAGCTGCAGATAGTCCTGATGTAGTAACTGCAGGCGTTCCTGTTCCCATGACAGTAGACTCGCCGCAGCAAAAGAGATTATCCCATTTAGTGCGTATATGCTGTCTCTTCAGCATATGCTGTCCTAGCATCTGCTTTGGTCCTGCTACTGCACCGCCGTTTTTCATTGTATAACGCTGTATAGTGCAAGGTGTTGCTATTTCAGCATACCTGAGCGATGCTTCAAAACCCGGGAACCTTTTTTCCAGAACGCTTATTAATCTTTTCCTTTCCTTTTCTTTTTTCAGCTTATAGTCTTGTGAGTTTTTATAATCTGCATCATAATCCCAGCTTTCAAAGGATGGACCTATTGCTACTACTGTATGCACATCTTCCGGGCAAATAGTTCTGTCGTCAATACTGAATATATATGCTGTAACTTCGCTTTCATCAATTTTATCCGGCCTTCCAACCAGCATTTCAATAGGGGCAGTTTCAGGAGGTATAACCTCTTTATCAACTACAGAATACAAAACAACACTTGGGTATGTAGGAACCTGATTTTTCACCCATTGTCTTTCTTCATGGGTTGTATACTCAGAATCTATTAATTTTTCATACAAATTCCAAGCAGTACCTGAATAAATAATATTGTCTGCCCTTAAGTTTCTTCCATCCTTCAGCAAAACTCCAACAGGTTTATCATTTTCAAACAATATTTTTACAGCTTTACTTTCCAAAAACATATCACCATTGTTTTCTTCAATTACCTTTTCCAGCTTTCCAGGCAAAAAAATTGTGGAGCCGGCCGGATAATAGCTTCCTCCTGCATGGTTGTCCACAAACATAACAGCTGCAAGAACAGCAGGAGCTTCTTCTACAGTAGCATAACAATATGTCGATGTAAGCTTATCAAAAAATTTAAATATTTCAGGATTTTTAAAATATTTCTCTAATAAGTTTTTTGCACTTTTATTTAAAAAACTTAAAAATTTAATATAAGATATTGGATGCTTGGAAACACTTTTCATGGCAGATCTTATATCTGTCTCATCTGCTGATGTGTAAGTCGGAGTTTCAACTAAAACATGACTATAAATCCTTAGCATATCATTATAGAAATGCTTGATATTTTCCTTTTCATCAGGAAAGACCTGGGCCAGTTCCTCTGCAAACTTGTTAATATCCGGCCAAAATTTTATTCTATGGCCGTTAAAATTGACGATATATAAAAGGTCGTGATTAATCATATCAATTGGCTCTTCAAGGCAGTTAAACACAAAATTATGTGCATTAAACCCGTTTTCTCCAAAGCCGTACAACATAGCTGACCCCTGATCAAAGGTTACATTGCCGCGTTTGAAGGTACCGCAGGAACCTCCAGGATTATAACTTTTTTCAATTACAGCAACCTTTAGATTCCTTTTTGCAAGAAGACTTGCAGCTGTAAGACCGGAGAGACCGCCTCCAATAATTATTGCATCGTATTTCAAAAACACTCCTCCTTATTTCTAATTACAGAATACAGATCCCCGCTTAGAAGAATTTTTCATTTTTATTAACTTTGCAATATCTGCTGAAATTATTGTACCAGATTTATTGCACAATTGGTAGATAATTTGTTTGCATTGTGAATCTAAACTGGTACGTTCGCAGCATTAGTGAAGAGTCTTAGAGAAATTTATAAAACTATTATTGTTTTTTGGGAAAATAAGTATACAATTAAAACTACAAAAGAAAAAGATATAAATTGGAGGCTTTTATGAGTTACTTGTTACAAATTGTTGAAACCGAGAAGCAGCCTGTATTATCAGTAAAAACTACCACATCCGTCAGCAATATGCCTAATGTAGTAGGCAGAGCCTACAGCTCAATTGTAAATTATATTATGGAGAAGGGGGAGGAACCGGTTGGGCCTGCATTTATAGCCTATTACAATATGGATATGGAAAATCTTAATGTTGAAATAGGTTTTCCTGTTACAAAAGAAATTGAAGGCAAAGATGATATCGTTCTAAGATACATTCCTGCGGGCAAGAAGGCTACAGGATTCCACAAGGGTTCTTATGGTGAAATCGGTCCTGTTTATGAGCAGTTAACAAAATTTATAAGCGAAAAGGGATATAAGCCAACAGGTGTAACCTATGAATACTATTACAATGCACCGGACGAAATTCCTGAAAGCGAACTGTTAACAAAAATTGAATTTTTGCTTGAATAATGAATTAAAAAAAGAAACAGGGTCATACTGATTCAAAAAATTAGGATAGCTGTCACAGCTATCCTTTTAATTGATGGAATAATATAAAGTGTATAGGTTTATTCAGCATATATTTTTACTTTTACAGTTGTGCTGTGTTCTTCATCCCATGCCTCTATATCTACTATGGTGGGATCATCTAACGTTCCGTTCATTAATTCTTCAATAATTTTTTCGAAGTCAATGCTTGTTATGTCTATACCCTTGCTTTCCATTTCTTCCCGGGCATCCCTAGGCACCATTTTAGTCATTTTGCCTGCTAATCCGCCAAAAACGCCTAATAAACGTATTGGAATATTAACATTTACATTTACCGAATTATTATCTGATGTAACTCTTATTTTGAGGAATTTATAAGTTTTTTTTACAGACGTATATGCTGTTACAGAATTATCATTCTGCTCTTCTGCAGATTTGTTCAGCGCATTTAATAACTCCATGCCTTCCGCTGCAGTAATCTGACCCTTTTCAATCATTTCCAAAACCTTTTTTTGATCATCCATTTCCTGTTCTCCTTTTATAAATTCTTTATTCTTTCTGTTGCCTCTTTAGGCGATAATTCTCCTCTGGACAGCTGATTAAGTATTTCGCTTTTTTCTGCTTTTATTTTTTCATTTTCTATATATGGTTCTTTGGCTTCAAGCCCTAAGCTCTTTATAACTGCATCCAACTTGCTTCGAACCGTAGGATATGAAATTCCTAACTCTTTTTCCACATCCTTAATACTTCCACGGCATTTTATAAATACCTTTACAAAATCAAGGTCTTCCTCCGGAAGGCTGCAAAATTCGCAAGGATGAAAATCTCCTTCGATTGTTGTAGAACATTTATTACAGCTAAGTTTTGTAACTGAAAGTTTATTACCGCATACGGGGCATCTGCTTGGTGCTTTATATTTCATTAACTCACCTTCCTTTTATAAACAACATATACCATTTTTCATTAAATGTCAATATGAAAATTAAAAAAATTAATATCAAAATTAAAAAAATTAATTATAAAATTAATAATATTAATAAATGGGACCTGAAGGGGGAGATGAGGGAGGATAGTTTTGCAGCAAGGATGGCTTCATAAGAATATTGTTTAATATTTAGAAAAGTGGGTATTTCTATAAAAGATTATATACTGTATTTTTTAGGAGGAAATATCCATATGGAGAAAGATAAGAACAAGAAAGATTTGTCATCTGAGCTTAGCGAACAACTGCTTATAATTTTAAAAGCCCGTTTTGAAAAAAATATGAACCGTCATAAAGATATAGAATGGTCGAAAGTACAAGAGAAACTAAAGAAAAATTCAGATAAAATGTGGGCGCTTAATGAAATGGAGCAAACAGGCGGAGAACCTGATCTTGTGGGATATGACAATAAAACAGATGAGTATATTTTCTTTGACTGCTCTGCTGAAAGCCCACAAGGCAGAAGAAATTCTTGTTATGACCCGGAGGCTTTGGAATCAAGGAAGAAGGATAAACCGGAAAGTAGTGCAGTCGGCATGGCTGCCCAGATGGGAATAGAAATATTAACAGAAGAAGAATATAGGGAGCTGCAGAAGCTGGGAGTTTTTGATATAAAAACATCAAGCTGGATAAAAACGCCTGATAAAATCAGAAAGCTTGGAGGAGCAGTTTTTTGCGACCGCCGCTATGATACTGTCTTTATATACCATAACTCAGCTGAATCATACTATGGCTCAAGGGGATTCCGTGGTTCATTAAGAGTATAATAAAATTAGTCTTACTTTACATAATTTTTATTATGTTATATTAAGTATAGTTAAGGGACACACATCATGTGTCACTTCCGGCTTATATAACATTATTTAAACATCTCTTTTTGTTTACATAATATTAATTATGTAAAATAAGCTACAATTTTGCTATATACAAAGCTGAACGTATATTGGCATTAATTATTGTCAAATCTTCAAATTTATCATTTAATTCGTTTTTTATTGTTTTAATGAAGTTAAAATAATCGCCGCCTTCAAGCCATTCTGCTAAATCGGTAATTAACCCCCTGTGTTCATTGTAATCATAAATTATAACCAGATGTTTTGTAATTCTTATCATTTCATCATACATTACTTGCCGTTCATTTTTACTAAGACCGTGTGCAACAAAAGAAGTAATTGAAACATCAAAGCTTTTATCGGCAAAGGGCAGTTCCGTCAGCACATTTGCTTCAAGGTTAGACCTAAGAAATTGATAATTTAGGAGATTACGTGGAACATAACAAATATAGCCGTCATATATATTAACTAATAATATAATTGGCGGTGTTGTGTTTGAGCATTAGAAATATAACTCAAGGCGGATTGCTGATCTGCCTATCTGTCTTGCTTCAATTGCTGCCTGCAGCCTTTGGAGAAATATTTATTATTGCCACAATATTAAGTGCAGTACCTATATATATTTTGTCAAGGTCAAATCCAAAGGCTGGATTTACAGCTTATATAATTACTGGTGTATTAATTTATACGTTTAATTCACATGAAGGTATGTTTTTTTTATTTACTAATGGATTAGTGGGCTTTTCAATAGGAGCCTTTAGTTATATTACAAAATCAAAAATTATAATATCCATATTAAGCGGAGTTATTCTAACATTTTCGCTTGCCATAGTAAATTTTCTAATTGGAATTCCTGTCCTGGGTGTTAATTTTCCCGGCAGCATACTGATTCAAATACCAGTATTAATGGCCTTTTCAATCGTGTACTGTTTTATGTATTCATTATTTGCAGACTTTACATATAATTATCTGAATAGGCGTTACCCATTTAGGTAAACCAAAAGAACATTAAAAGAACGGCACAGGGGAAAGAATATGGGTAAAAATCTTATGGAATGCATTATAAGGATTATTCCGGACAGGGTGTCCATGTTATGTCTGACCTCATTTATTATTAAAATAAATAACTGTAACCCAAAAAGGTAAGATACATATATTGTATATATAATTGTATATAATAAGAACAAGCAGGACATTTCTTAATGTCATAAGCCGGGCCGATTGGCAGCAGAAATTGAATCTGTGGGACTACTATAAAATAGTTTCACAGATTTTTTATAACTTAATCATTGTTAGGAGGTAGAACTTTGACAAATAGTTTTAAGAATGTCAAAAGGGTTTTATTGATTATATTAATTGCTAACTTAGGTGTAGCTTTATTAAAGATTGTTATTGGCAGCATTGTAAAAAGTAGTAGTATGACTGCTGATGGTTTCCATTCCTTATCTGACGGATCATCGAATATAGTCGGATTAATTGGTATTTACTTTGCGTCTAAACCTGTGGATGAAGACCACCCATACGGACATGGAAAGTTTGAAATGCTCGCCGGACTTTTTATAGCAGGAATGCTGTTTTTTATAGGGTTTAAAGTAATTTTCAATACAGCAGAAAGAATTATGAATCCGATTATTCCTAAAGTATCAATAGAATCCCTTATCGTTTTAGTAGTTACCCTATGTGTAAATATTTTTATAAGCAAATATGAATACGCAAAAGGAAGGAAATTTAACAGTCAGATACTAATCTCTGATTCAATGCACACAAGAAGTGATATTTATGTATCGATTGGAGTACTTATAACTTTAACTTGTATAAGGTTTGGCTTGCCTGCTATTATTGATTCTATAGCATCCTTTGCTGTTGCAGGATTTATCCTGCATGCTGCATATGAAATTTTTAGAGATAATAGCGGTATATTGTTGGATAAGGCGGCAATTGACAATAGTAAAATTGAAACTATTGTGCTAAGCTACGAGCAGGTAAAAAACGCACATAATATTAGAAGCAGGGGATACGGCAACGCTTTGTTTATAGATATGCATATAATGACAGAACCGGAAATGAGTGTAGAAAAGTCCCATGAGCTAATACACAACATCGAAGAAACAATAAGGATGGAAATTAACGGTAATGTACAGGTAACAGCCCACTTGGAGCCCTATAAACAGCTGAAATATTAGCCAAATAATCCAGCGTTTTTGAATGAATTCGGCTAATCAACTTCAAGGCAATTATTGTAAGCATAGATAAATCCGGCTGATAATTGCCGGAATTGTTATATTCAGGCCTTCCATTGATATAGTCTTTGGAGGGCATTTACAATTGGAGCAGGTATGGTGACAAGTTTTATTCAAACCTTAGCACAGCTACATTCTCGGTTAACTTCGCTTTCAATTTATTGTAATTAATATTTTGTACATTTGTATTATCATCAATTGAAATTTTGGCTGCTAATCCTGCAGCCTCACCCATAATCATGTATTGGGGTTCCATTCTCACGGATGAATAAGCTATGTGGCTGGCTGAAATGCACACGGATACGATTAAATTATCTGCCTCTGCAGCCTTTGGAATCATCACCCTGTATGGAATCTCATAGGGTGTTACAGGGTATTGAAGCTCGCCTTCATTAAGCACAAATCCGTCCTTGGTCAAAAATCTTTGTACATTATGAGTGTCTATGCTGTAAGAGCCCATGCCGACAGAGTCATATTTTGTTTTTTCTTTACGAATATCCGATTCGGTTAATACGTAATCTCCTAACATTCTTCTGCCTTCCCTTACATAAATCTGGTAAGGCCAGTAATGATTATCTTCAAATTCATCTGCAGCATAACCCCATTGTTTCACATCTTCACGAAGTTCGGCAGGAACACTTGAATCAGTGGAAATGAAATACAAGAGACCTTGTATATACTCCTTGTGTTCATTTTTTATTTCTTCACGCCTTTCATAATCAGCATCAGGATATTCCCAGCTTCCTCCGATTAAATCTGTTGAAAAAGGGCCGTAATTGTTCACGTCATACTTATTGTTTGGCAGCCTTCCCAAATATACCACATCTGAAAAGGCCAGGTTCCGGTTTTCTATCTCCTTGATTTTATTCAGCCAGGCAGCTAAAAGCTTGTAGTTTTCCTCATTATAATTATTTGGCTTATAAAACGGTATTCGATTTTCCGGTTGGTTTGTTACGCACAATCTGTAATTATAAGCTTGTATCTTCTTGTCCCCCCTGTTTATAGCACCGGGATATTCATTTAAAATGCCACTATACAGGCTGCCGTCCTCATCATGTGCATTGAGATTATAATAGAAATTGTTTGTGCCCATGGGAGGAAGCAGTCCGGCAAAGCTTTCATTGTACTTTTTGCTGTCCTCTCTGCCGGTAGTATATGAAACATTCGACATAGCCATCAAATCACCCTCATATGAGCTGTCAATAAAAACCTGTGCAAAAAATAAATCTCCATCATCCGTTTCTATACTGATAATTTTTTTACCATCCTTTTCAATTCCATTGTCTTCCTTTATTTTTTTATTATAGTATAAGTCGATTTCTTCTTTTTCAATGATTTCCAGCAGCACATTTTCTGCCACATGAGGTTCAAAGTCCCATCCTGCATCCTTGCCATAGTGTCTGCCTATTTTTTCAAAAACCTCCCTGGTGATTCCTCCGATAATTTTAGTGTTACCCCGGTCTGTAAAACCCAGTCCTCCTGTGACCATACCGCCTATATGACTGCCTTGTTCAATTAATGCAACATCCATTCCCTCTCTTGCAGCAGAGACGGCGGCGGTTATTCCTGACGGGGTGCCTCCATATATTACAATATCATAAAATAAAGGGTAACCGATAAAATTAACAGCAAAAGTCCCTTGGCTTAAATCTATATGGTCAGACGCATAATTTTCGTCATCTACAGTAAAATAAACCTGTTCCGTATTGAAAAATCTGCCAAATGTATTTGCAATGCTCTGCAGGACCATTCCTTCATGGAGGGCTTTCTTTTTTGCATTGTCAATAAATGCCTTGTTCAAATCAATGCAAAGGGTTCCGCCTGCATCCCAAAAAATCCTGTTTATTCCGGTTTCTTTTGTTAAAACACTGTTTTCTTTCGGCAAAGCTTTTTTATAAGCTTCTGCGATTACTGTTTCAGTAAGGTCATTTGTTTTAAATTCTACATTTTGAACCTTATACAATATTTTCATTTTATTAAAGTCCGGATAATAAAATTCAATATTTTCTGTAAAAGGAGAATTTTCAATAATTTCTGTAATTACAATTGTTGTTGTTTTGTCTTCTGATGTTATGACCGACTTTATGAGACCTATGCCTTTAGTGTAATAATCAACTTTTTTATAGTTTACTGATTCTGTTGTTACCTCTATGGCATCATATGTTCCAATATCAGTTTCAACTATTGAGTCAGTATTCGTAATTTTTCTTTGATGATTGCCTGATACAGTCCATTCAGTACCCGTTGCCAGAGGTTCCATCAAAAGGACATCCTCCATGTCGTCTTGATTGTGTAATTTTGCTGAATTTAGGAGATTCTCTCTAAGAAGGTTTTCTTGCATCATTATTCTGCCAGTTGCCTTTTTATCATTCACTTTAATTACAGAAACAGTCACTCCCTCATTTCCGGTTATTCTGAGCTGAATCATGCCCTCGCTTGTGTAATCAGGCGTGACTTCATAAAGCAAATCATCGCTGCTTGCTTCATAGACATATTTTATGTTTTGCCTTATGGGAAAATAATTTTTAATAGAATCTTTATTTATAATTTCCTCATGCTGTTCCTGCTTTTCTATAAATATATTTATTATTTCTTCAATGTTTATGGAAACCATAATCAAAGCCAATAACAATACAATTATAGTGAAAAAAGTGAATTTTTTCATATTCACATCTCCATATTCTAAGATATCCTTGATGATATTTGTTTCAGTGCAGCAAATAATACAGCATTACAAATATTTCATATTGCTTAATACTCTTATTAAATCGCTGAACACTCCATAAGCTGTTTGTTCTATTTCCGGCTCATGTTCTATAATTGATACGGTAGCCATAAGATCTGTAGTAATGCTGACTATTGAAGTTGTTCCGTTAATGTTTGACAGCAGAGAATTTTTAGAAATTTCTTCTGGTTGAACTCTGGCAATTACTTTACCGTCTTCTATTTTGCCGTAGCACAATAGCTTAATTACATTTCCCCTTGATTCTGCTTCCTTTATTTGCTCCAATGTAACATCCTCTATTCCCTTTCTGTCCACATCGTAAGGAGTTATATCCGCATTCATGAGCACATTTAATAAAGCTGCAGTTTTTGCCGCTGCATCCCATCCTTCAATATCCATTGCCGGGTCTTCTTCAACAAAACCCCTTCTTTTGCCTTCCGCAATAGCCTCATCATATGACTTGCCTTTTGCAATTTCTTCTAAAACAAAGTTAGTAGTCGTATTCAGTATTCCTTCTATCTTTAGAATTTTACAGAATTTAAGGGTTTCATCAACCAGGTTGAAAACCGGCGTGCCATCCATCACAGTTGTTTCATAATAAAATAAAACATTATTCTTCTTTGATAATTCCTTTAAAGGCTTATATGCCCAGGCTATCGGCCCCTTGTTTGCACTGACTGCATGTTTTTTCCTCTTCAGGGCAGAAGATATGTGATCAATTGCAGGCTGACCGGAAAATATTTTTAGGGGAGTCAGCTCAAAAAGTATATCGTAGTCTGCATTTTCAGCTACATCCATTGAACTCATTTCATTGTAGTCACATCTTTTTTCATCGAAATGATTGAACTTTTCCAAATCCCCAAGGGCACCTTCCAAATCAATACCATTTTCATTAATTAAACAGCCCTTTGACTTGGTTGAAATTGCCGATACAACAACCTTTAAACTAAATTTATCAAAAATTTCCTCTTCTTTTTCAATCAGAAGTTTGGCAAAGGCCTTACCTACATTACCAAATCCCAGTATAGCTATTTTGATTTTGTTATCCTTCATATTTGACTCCTATTCTATCATCATATTTATTTATGTTATAACGTCATGAGTGCAAGCCCCAATTCGGCTTGCATCAAACTGATACAATGAATGCATCTGGGCAAAGACTGAAGTCTTTGCTTTATTATTTGAATTCATTATATCATAAGTGCAAGTTTTTTACAGTTAAATATAATTGTTTATTAAATAATCACAAGGGTATATATGATAAATAAAATTGATTATATAAAAAAGCCTTACAAAATTCGTTGAGGATTGCAAAAAATTAGTATATAATTGATTAATCAATGATTTAAGAAAAAAGCTTACAACAGAATGAAACCAGGTGGTATTTATGGCTAAAAATACAGAAAAACAAGGAGAGCAGAAAACCAATGTAATGAGGCTGCTGGATAAGGAAAAGATACCCTACCGCCACCATTGTTATGCAGATACTGATGCGGTCAGCGGTCTTGAAGTGGCGGCTGTGCTGGGTCAAGATATAGACCGTGTATTCAAGACACTTGTTGCTGTCGGAAGGTCAGGCGAGCATTATGTTTTTGTGGTCCCTGTCAGCAGGGAACTGGATTTGCGCAAAGCGGCAAAGACGGTGAATGAGAAGTCTGTGGAGATGATTAAGGCAAAGGAACTGCTGCCGCTTACCGGTTATATACACGGCGGATGTTCACCGATTGGCATGAAAAAAAGATTTACTACCGTTGTGGATGAAAGTGCATCAGGAAAGGATACAATTTTTGTCAGTGCCGGAAAGATTGGATATCAGATTGAAATAATACCGGATGACCTAAGAAGGATTATTCCGTTTCTGTTTGCTGATATAACAGAATAAAAAACCTTTGGTGCAGGCCGGCTGGTCAATATTCCCAAAGGCGTTATTACTGAATTAGGCAATAAGGGAGATGAGCCATTGGAATTATTTGTTGTTAAATATAAATATGAATAAGACATGGATACGTTTCATCTGTAGTAAAGACACGGGGACGGACCTTTCATCTGTCTGCTCTGTCTGTGAAAGGCAGGTTTAAAATGAAAAAGGAATTAGTAATATTTTTAATTGAAATTTTAATTATAGCAGTTATTACATTTATTATCCTGCCCGGCTTAAATGACAAAGAAGTTATGATGATAGGTGAACCAGTACAAGTTGATATAAAAACAGGATTTAATAATGAAATAAATCACGATGGGAATAATAAGACAATAAAAATGGAAAAATTAGCTGAATATAAAATTTCAGCAGTTGTCAAAAGCAAGAGGTATTATTTCTTTGATTCTGCTTCTGAAGTCTCACCCATTGACTTGCTGCTAGTATGGGGCGAGCTTGATACTAAGGAAATGGATGACAGTATAAACTACAGTCAATCAGGAAGATGTATTTTTACAGGTATGGCTGCCAAAGTTGTGTTGACGGTGATTACATACTTAAGCATTCAGCCAATGTACATATAATTCCAAAGGATAATAAAGTATTATTGAAGCTGATACAAGTTCATAAGGAAGATTATATAACACTGAAGGGATATTTGGTTAATGTGAAGTTCCCTGACTATGACTGGAAAAGCAGTCTTGCCAGAAATGATACCGGTAATGGTGCATGTGAAATAATGTATGTTGAAAGTGTAACCAGGGCTGATACTTAGGATGAAGAATAGATAATAAGGATAAGTCAATAGTATATGAATGGAGAGATAAAAATGGAAATTATAAATAATATTATTAGTAAATTCAATAAAATAATTAACAAGATTAATAATCCGGTTGAAGTGGACCCAAGACGGTTTAATGACCCGGTTGCTATGATAACAGAATGGAGCCCTCTGCCAAATGCAAGAGGAGCAAACTTTTGCACCGGCAGATTGGTTCAAACCGACGAATTGGTTATTAAATTCCGACCAACTCCAGGCGTAATAATATTTTTCTCAGCATTTGTTTTAGTATCTGTTGCGTTTCCATTAATTTTCATGCGCCCTCCATTTAGAGGAAGTAAATTTTTAGTAATAATACCGATTCTTTTTATGGCGGTAGGTCTTTATGGGCTGTTTAAATTTACTAGGCCTGTTGTTTTTGATAAAAGGTCGGGCTTGTTTTACAAGGGAAGAAGGAAGACGGACTTAAATGACTCTAAAAAACAAAACAAAAGATGCATATTACTTGATGACATTTATGCAATACAGCTTTTGTCAAGTTTTGTTTCGAGCCAAGATTCGGATGGAATGGATCATTCTTATTATTCCTACGAATTAAACCTGGTCATGAATGATGGTGATAGGATTAATGTTCTTTCTCACGGCAACCTATTAAATATCAGAACAGATGCACAAACCCTGTCGCGATTTCTAAATGTCAAACTGTGGGATACAATAAGGGATGGTTCATATTAGCCTATGTCTATTTCCATTATTGTAAGATCATATAAAGAAGATAATAATTTATGAGGTAATTTATGAAACTGACTGTTTTAATAGATAATAATACTTATATTGATAAATATTATTTTGGTGAACCTGCGCTATCATTCTATATAGAAGACGATGAAAGCAAAATATTGTTTGATACAGGATATTCCGGCATGTTTATAAAAAATGCCCATGATCTTAATATAGATTTAGATTCTGTAACTGCTATTGCTATCTCTCACGGCCACAATGATCATACGGGAGGCCTTTTTTATCTGGCTGCTGAAAATAAAATTGCCGGCAAAAATATTATAGCCCATCCAAATGCTTTCGACAGGAAATACTGTGATGGAGAAGAAATAGGCTCAATACTTTCATTGGAGGAATTAAAGAAGCTGTGCAAAGTGACACTGACAAAGGAACCGGTCAGGATCAGCCCTAATATAACATTTTTAGGTGAGATACCTCCTTATAATGATTTTGAAACAAGAAAAGCAATAGGTACAGTATCTGCTGAAGACAAAGAACAACCTGACTATATAATAGAAGATACAGCCCTTGTTTATAACAGCGGCGGAGGATTGTTCATTATTACAGGCTGTTCCCATAACGGCATATGCAGCATTATTGAACATGCAAAAAAAATCTGCAGTGAAGAACGGGTAATCGGAGTAATAGGGGGATTTCATCTGTTTGATGTGTCTGATCAGTTGAAAAAGACTATTGAGTATTTTTTGAGAAACAAGATATCCAGGCTTTATCCCTGCCATTGTGTTTCTTTTGCTGCTAAAGCCGAAATACATAAATTCATTCCTGTTGAAGAGGTGGGAGTGGGCCTGACTATAGAAATATAAACAGGATAGCTTGTATCCGGCATCTTAAGTCATCGGCCGTTTGAAGGAAAGCAATGAGGGAGTTAAATTTAAAGATATGAAAAACATACATATAGGAGTATCAAATGAATAAGGTTGATTACAAAAAGGATTTTAAGGATTTATATCTGCCAAAGAGCAGTCCTTGTATCATTGAAGTACCCGAAATAAGGTTTGCAATTATTGACGGCCGGGGAGATCCCAACGGAGAAGAATTTTCACATGCGACAGCTGCTCTTTACAGCTTTAGTTATGCGGTAAGGATGTCTTATAAAAGCAAGGTCATACCTGGAGGATTTTACGATTATACGGTATTTCCTCTTGAGGGAGTGTGGGATTTGGTTGATAAAAGCAAATCAATAGCTGATAAAAGCAACTTTGCTTACTCTATTATGATCCGACAGCCGGATTTTTTAACAAATGAATTATTTGAACGGTTTTTAACAGAAACAAAAAAGAAAAAACCGAATGCTTATCTTGATAAAATGAAATATGATACTATCACTGAGGGACTATGCTGCCAAATGCTTCATTTAGGAAGCTATGATGATGAGCCAGCAAGTTTTGAAATTATGGGAAAATTCTGTAGTGACAGGGGATATGAGAGAAGTTCCCTCACACACCGCGAAATATATATTTCAGATCCACGTAAAACTCAAGCTGATAAGCTTAAAGCTGTACTGAGATTTACTGTGAAAAAAATCAAATAAAGCTAAGAAAGTTATTGAATATTTAAATATTATTTTGGGGGATATTATGAAGTCGCAAATTTGGGCACACAGGGGAGCAAGTTTTTATGCACCTGAAAATACGCTTGAAGCATTTGATATAGCGGTTAAACAAAAGGCCGACGGAGTGGAATTGGATGTTCAGCTTTCAAGGGATGGAGAACTGGTTGTAATTCATGATGAAACAATAGACAGAGTAAGCGATGGTACAGGCTTTGTAAAGGATTACAATTTAAGAGAATTAAAGAAATTCAATGCAGGCAGGCTCTTTCCCCAATACGGTACTTGTGTCATCCCTTCCCTGGAAGAAGTATACAGGCTATTGAAGCCCACTGATTTAATTATCAATGTTGAACTGAAGACAGGGGTTATATTTTATGAAGGCATTGAAGAAAAGCTAATCCTTTTGGCAAAGAAATTAGACATGGAAGACAGGATTATTTATTCTTCTTTCAACCATTATAGTCTGTTAAATTTAAGAAATATTAATAAGGATGTGAAAATTGGACTTTTGGTTTCTGACATATATTTAGGGGTTTTAGATTATGCAGTAAATTTCGGTGCTGATGCCTTGCATCCAATATGCCACATGCTTAAGCTGCCGGGATTTATCGAAGAAAGCAAGTCAAAAAACATGAAACTTCACGTTTGGACTATTGATAATGAAGAAGAAATCAAATTGCTCAATGAACAAGGCATTGATGCCATTATCACAAATAAACCGGTTACGGCAAGAAAGGCCATAGGCAGACTATAAGTATAACATTCCTTATTTATATTTCATTATTTCATATTGCAAAATTCAGTTGTAATCAATGAATATATTAAAGTTGCAGGCAAGATTTGATCTATTCTTAAATTCTCACTAACAGAATGAGCTGTTTTCAAATCACCGGGTGCAAATATAATTGTAGGAATTTTAGCATAACTGCTAAGCAGTCCTCCATCCGACCAAGCCGGGAAATATGTAATTTCAGGTTCTTTATTAATGACATCTTTAGTACAAGCTTTAGCAATTTCTATTATCGGATGGTTATGATCAATTTCCATTGGGTCATGAATATAGCCTTCTTTCATCGCACTTGTTTCCATAACTTTAAACGTGCATTTAAACTTTTCATCCTCTATTGACAGCTCATCTATAACATCTTGATATTGCTTTAATATATCATTATATTTGATACCGGGAACCCATCTTCTGTCAACTTTTAAGACACATTCACCGGCAACAGTGCTGGGCTGAGTCCCCCCATGTATTGTGCCGTAATTCATAGAAGAAGTTCCAATAATATCATGATTTTCTTTTATTATCTTGGGCATCAGCTTTTCTTCAATTCTTTGAATGAAGTTTGAAGCATTTAATATAGCGTTTATTCCCTCATGCTGGCAGCCTCCATGTACTGCCTTGCCTTGAAAATAAAATTCAAACCATTCCAAACCTCTATGGGCTGTGCAGATATTAAGATTTGTCGGTTCTCCTACAATTGCCGCATCAGCTTTAAGCCCCTTTTCTATAAGGTCTATAGTTCCCAAACTCTTTTCTTCTTCATCAATAACCCCCGCAAAAATCACATCACCGCATAATTTTATATTTGACCTTTTGATTGCAATCATACTGAAAATCATACAAGCTAACTGCCCCTTCATGTCAACAGCTCCACGGCCTGTAAGCACATTCCCGTCATTTTCCATTTCAAACGGATTAGGCATATCGTATGGAGGCACAGTGTCCATATGACCGGTCAGCAATAAGGTCTTTCCTTTACCATTCCCCTTTATTTTTCCTATGACATTGCATCTGCCCTCTGCCACAGGAACTAGTCCTGATTCGATTCCTTCACTTTCAAACAGCCTACATATGTATTCAGCTGCTTCAGTCTCCTGGTTTTCTACACCTTGATAGCTTTTTATTTTAACTAGTTCTCCAATACAATCTATAATTTCTTTTTCAGAAATTACAGAACTTAACAAATGCAATACATTATTTCTATTCATATTTTTTATTCCCTTCATTCTTACTTCAGTAATGATTTAACTATATGTTGATTATTGTATAAACGTTTTCTCTTGTCAATAATTTTTTGTGCCTGAGGTTTTGCATTCTTTGTTTTTTTAATGAAAATTATATTGAAGTTTACTATTATCTTTGATAAAATTGAAATGTATACAATTTATAAAGTTTGAATAAAAATCATATATAGGGGGTGACAATATGGAATTAACAGGTAAGGTGTTAATAGCTCAAGGAGGAGGTCCTACAGCTGTTATCAATCAATCCCTGGTAGGGGCAGTTATAGAAACAAGAAAATTTCCACAAATAAAGAAGGTATATGGAGCATTATACGGACTTTCAGGTATAGTAAACGAAGACTTTGTAGATTTGACTCGAGAAACTACAAATAATTTGGAAAAGGTTGCAGATACACCGTCTTCAGCTCTATTTGCGTCAAGAGACAAACCTGATGACAAGTATTGTGATGATATTATTAAAGTGTTGATGGCTCATGATATCAGATATTTTTTCTATATAGGGGGGAATGATTCAGCAGATACAGTAAGAATTGTAAATCAGAAATCAGATGAATACGGCTATCAGCTGAGATCTATACATATTCCAAAGACAATTGATAATGATTTAATGGTGAATGACCATTGTCCGGGATTCGGGTCTGCAGCAAAATTTGTTGCTCAATCTTTTAAAGGAATAAACTTGGATGTGGGTTCTCTTCCCGGTGTTTATATCGGAGTAGTCATGGGAAGAAATGCAGGGTTTTTAACAGCTTCATCTTCAATTGCGCAAAAGTACCCTGATGATGGTCCCCATTTGATTTATATGCCTGAAAGGGTATTCAGCATCGATAAGTTCATATCCGACGTAAAGGGAGTTTATGATAAATACGGTAAATGTATTGTTGCAGTGTCTGAAGGTATTGTTGATGAAGAGGGGAAACCCTTGGTTGCAAAATTATCTGATAATATTGAAATTGATAGTCATGGCAACATCCAGCTGTCCGGAACAGGTGTTTTGGGTGATATGCTGGCTAAGATTATAAAAGAAAAACTACACATAAAGAGAGTCAGAAGCGATACTTTCGGTTATTTACAAAGGTCCTTCATAGGATGCGTATCCGATGTAGACCAGGCTGAGGCAAGGGAGGTAGGCGAAAAGGCTGCTCATTATGCAATATGGGACAACGTGGATGGTTCTGTTACCATCCATAGAACAGGAATGTATTCTGTTGACTATAAATTATCCAAACTTGAGGAAGTTGCAAAATACACAAAGCGAATGCCCGATAACTTTATAAATGAATCCGGAAATCATGTTACCGATGCATATAAGCATTATTTAATGCCTCTGCTGGGGACAGGAATGATAGAAGTTCATAAATTGAGGGCTCCAAAAGTTGATAAAATATTAAACCTCAAAAAAGATACTTCACATTAAAAATTGAGCTATGTGGTAATATCAATTGATAAATAAACGGCAGGCAATACCTGCCTTTTAAATTTATGAAAAATATATTTTTAAATGCAATAAAACAATCTTTATTGGCGTTATCTAAACAGAAGGAGATTGGCATGCTATTATTCAGCTTTGTGATGGGTGATGAACCACAAAAGGTAAATACTAAAGAAAATTATATAGATGAAAAGCTTTTTAGGCGTATCGGTGCTGATGACATGAAAGCCCTGGATGAATTGTACCATCTGACAGAGCGAACACTATACGCCTATATTTTGTCAATGGTTAAGAACCATGATGAAACCCTGGACTTAATGCAGGAAACTTATCTTAAGATCATGTCATCAGCCCACCTTTACAAACCCATGGGCAAGCCCTTGGCCTGGATGTTTACCATTGCCAGGAACTTGTATCTTTCTAGATTAAGAAAGGATAAGAGGGGGTTTAATGTGGATTCAGACGAAATGGCAAATGATTTAAGATTTTCTTATGTAACCGACCATGATGACAGAATTGTTTTAGAGTCTGTTATGAAGGTATTAGAAGAAGATGAAAGAAAAATAGTTATGCTGTATGCTGTATCAGGGCTTAAGCATAAGGAAATTGCTGAAGGCATAGGGCTTAAGCTCAACACAACTCTTTCAAAGTACCATAGAGCATTGGCAAAATTAAGAAAATATCTTACAGAGGGGAGTGAAGAACATGAAGGATAGGGAAATTCTTGAACATATTAAACACGGAATAGACAAAGCACCCATTGATATTTTAGACGGCATTAAGAGTCAAAAGGCAGTAAAGATGATGAAGCATGATGAAATTACAAGGCAGGAGACAAGAAAGCCCTTTAAACCCCTAATGTTCTTTGCCTCGGCTGCGGCGGCATTTTTATTGATATTTTTCAACATTCAGCAATTTGTAATGCCGGACAGCAGAATTTATATAGACATTAATCCCGGTATTGAAATTACCACCAATAAAAAAGACAATGTAATAAAACTAGAGCCCATAAATGAAGATGCAGCACAAATTATCGAGGATATCCAATATAAAAATAATTCCCTTAAGAAAGTAACTGAAGACATTATGGATTCTTTAGTCGTTAAGGGCTACATCCGTGGGGAAGACGAAATTATGCTTGTATCAGTCTATAACGGAGATGTTAATAAAAGCAAAAAACTGACAGCTGAAATGAATGATACTATTCATAATAAACTTGGTGATATAAACAAGGCCCCCATATTATTGACTCAGTCTCTGGAAAAGAATAATACAATTGAAGAATTTGCAAACAGATTAGGTATATCCACAGGCAAAATGACTTTTGTCAGAAATATGATAATACTTAATCCGGATCTTAAGACAGAAGATCTTGTAGATTTATCTCTTGCAGAACTGATTGAAATCTCACGCAGTTCCGGAATAGATATAGAAAAAATCATAAATACCGGAAATGATGAAAGAATCAGAATGCCGAAAACTCAAGACCAAAGACCGGCTGACGATGATTACGATGATTATTATGATGACGATGATTTTGATGATCACCTTGACGATGATGATTATGATGATGACGACGATGACTTCAATGATGATGATGTAAAGGTAAAAGGTCAACGCATAGATGAAGCAAAAGCAAAAGAAACAGCTTTAGGCTTGGTTTATGGAAACATAACGGATTTTGTTTCGGATGATGATGAATATGGAATTGAAATTCTAGCAGGTGGTTACGAATATAATATCAAAATAGATGCCTATACCGGCGAAGTTTTAGAATTTGAAAAAGACGATATAGACGATGATGATTAAGATGATGATTATTAGGATGCTAAAAAAATATAAAAAATAAAAAAATTTAAAAATTGATGCAATAAAATTAAGCTCCCCTGCGTTAACTGAATATAAGAGAGATTAATTAGGAGGTAAAAGAATGAAAAAAAATAAGAAAATAAGAATATCGATAGCAGCAGCTTTGATAGCAGTAGCGGCAATTGTGGGGATTTGGTTTAGTCAACCGGCTTATACACTGACTATGGATGTAAATCCAAGTATTGAAATAGTATCAAACAGATTAGACAAAGTAGTAGAAGTAAATCCGATAAACAGTGATGCAAGAGAAATGTTGAGGGATTTCAAGATTAAGAACAGGAATCTAAAAGGAACAATTGAAGATTTAGCAGACTTAATGGTACTGAAGGGATATATTTCAGGCGGAAAAGATAATTTGGTAATGATAACCGTAAGCGATAATGCTATCAGTAAAGAGTCCGTGGAAAAGCTCAATAATGCAATAGTTGCATATTTGGAAAATAAGCAGATTGAAGCAACAGTATTTAACCAAGCTGTGGATAAAAAGTATAAAGACAGTAAGACTGGCAAGGATCTAATAGCAGAAAAGATAAGCGGATTGGACGATGACGCAGATTACAGCAGGCTCTTAAATATGACCTTGAAGGAATTAATAGAATATGCAGAAGATAGAAACATTTCATCAGAAAAGCTGTTTTCAAGGATAGTGGGAACAAAACCAAGCAAAGAGACTGTCAAAGAGGCGGTAAAAGACTACAAAGAATTTATTGGAATTGAAAAAGCAAAAGAAATAGCTTTAAAATTAGTAGATGGGAATGGAGAAATTGTTAAGTTTAAACTTGATGACGTATATGATGACGATGACGATAATCCCGAGTATGAAATTGAAATAGCTGCTGATGGTTACGAATATGAAATCGAAATAGATGCATATACAGGTGAAGTATTAGAGTTTGAAAAAGATAATGATGATGACGATAAAGACGACCTAGATGATGACAGATATGACGATGAAGACGATGACTACAGATACGATGAAGACAATGAAGACGACCTAGATGATGACAGATATGACGATAAAGACGACAGATATGATGAAGAAGAAGATGATGACCTAGATGATGACAGATATGACTATGAAGACGATGAAGACATGGACGATAAGAAAGTCAGAGGAGAACGTATAGGAGAAGCAAAAGCAAAAGAAATAGCTCTGAGCTGGGTTAATGGAAATATTGTGGAGTTTGAATCAGACGATGAAGAATATAAAATTGAAATTCTTGCGGATGGTTACGAATATGAAATCGAAATAGATGCATATACAGGTGAAGTATTAGGGGTCGATAAGGACGAAATAGATGAATGATGACGACGACAGATAGATAATGATGACAATAATAACAATGATAATAATTTAAATACAGAGAAATCGTGAGACTAATACAGTCTCACAGTTTTCTTGCAGATTTTTATGCTGTTTATTAATTGCTTGTATAAATTTGGCAAAATTTGTAATATTATGAATATAATCAATGTAGCAAAGAACCGGTCTTTGTTATTGAATAGTCTAAATTAACTAAAGCGCCCTGTAATAATAGCAGGGCGCTTTAATTTTCAATATTTTATTTTAATATTATATGCTGTGTTATTTGGACAGGTAGATAAAGCTTATATCTGCTTCCAAAAAACGCTGTATTTCACGACTTCTTTGAAAAGGTTCAAAGATATCAATGAAGAGAGTGTGCACAGCTTCCCATGTAAAAACCCAGCCGCCTATAAGAAGGCTTTCCATCAGAACTCTTGAAGCAATACCGGTTAATTCAACATCCATATATAAACCATAAGTAGTTAACAGTATAAGAGATATAAGCAGTAAAACCATTGACATTCTCAAAAATCTTTTTATTTTACGGTTCTCCAAGCGTTTTAAAGACTTGTAATAGTTATGATAGCTTACGCGTATCTGGTCTTCTTTTTCTTCACTGGCAGCAGCTGTACTCAAGGAAATGGCAATCTCAAGCTTTTTTCTTAAAGGGATATATTCTGAGCATGTATCAAAAAACTCTACCAGCTCATAATGAATGTCCCGCTTTTTAAAAACAGCATTATCCCATTCGTGAAAGAATTCAATATAATCATTAAGGGCAACATCGATAATGATACGGTCCGTATCATTGTTTTTTCTAAATAAAGTTTCATAAGTATTTGACTTTTTCATAATTTGCCTCTAAAAATATTTGCTTCCCTATTTGTCATTATTATATCACAACAAAATATCCATGGATACATAATTTTTGCCGGCAGTTACAAATAAATAGTATTCCTGAATTGAAAACACATGAAAAATATGGTATAATAGAAGAAAACCAGGTTATTAAAAAGGAGGAATACAAATGAAAATAATACAGGTTGCCAAAGACATCCATATGCTTACCATGAATGTCGATGATATACTTTTTGAAGGGATATGGGAGCTTGCAAATGGCGTTACACTAAATTCCTATATAGTAAAAGGAGAAAAAACTGCAATAATCGATGGTGTTATAGGCTGGGACGGAGTGCCTGAAACACTGTATGATAATCTGAAAGAAATAGGCATAGCACCTGATGATATTGACTACTTAATAGTGAGTCATATGGAACCCGACCATTCCGGATGGATTGAAAGCTTTAAAAAATTAAATGATAGCTTAACAATTATATGCACTGATAAAGCAGCTAAATTAGTATCATCTTTTTACGGAAACAACGTAAAAATCAGTGTGGTAAAAGAGGGAGACACACTTGATTTAGGAAAGGGCAAAATTTTAAGCTTTCATCCTGTACCCAATGTTCATTGGCCTGATACCATGTATACTTATGAATTAAGTACAAAAACATTATTTTCATGCGATATGTACGGGGCTTTCGGCAAAATGGGAGAACATCATTTTGATGATGAGATGACTAATGATGAAATTGACTTTTTCGAAATGGAAGGCATAAGATACTTTTCAAATGTAATGGCTACATTTACCACTGCTGTAAAAAAGGCGATACAAAAGACAGAAGAAATGGATATAAATCTTATAGCTCCGGGACACGGACCCTTATACAGGAAAGCTCCCGAAAAAATAATTGATGATTATAAGCGCTTTTGTCAATATGCGGCAGGGTCAGGGAAAAATGAAATCAGCATATTGTGGGGTTCAATGTACGGCATGACTGAAAAAGCAGTAAACTTTGCAGAAAGTGTGCTGAAAAGAGAGGGCATTAAAGTTAACAAGCTGAAAATGCCTTTGGAGAGTGAAAGCGAAATGGTTGCAACTGTATTTAAATCCGCAGGCATAATAATTGCTGCACCAACCTATGAATACAAGATGTTTCCGCCGGTTGCAGCTGCAATAGACGAGCTGGGAAGGAAGAAAATATCAGGTAAAGCAGCCTTTAGGCTCGGCTCCTATGGATGGTCCGGAGGGGCTGAAAAAGAGCTGAAGGAAATAATCGAGAGAAACAATATGAAATGGGATTTCGTAGAGACAGTTGAATTTGAGGGGTCGCCCAAAGCAGAAGATTTAAATAAAATAGAATCCAGAGTTTTGGAACTGATTGCAAAAATGAAGGATAAGATAGTTGAATAGTAGTGAGCTAATAGCTCCGGATAATTGCTCCTTATCCTAATCAAACAGGTCAAAATATAATGAGGGATATTCATATCTCTGCATTTAAAACTTTTTAACAGTAAATGAATGAACAAACAAAGCCCTCCATAATGATACTGGGGGGCTTATTGCAATAATTATTCAAAAGTCTTTATATAAGGTAATATAGAGATATTTGTCGAAGATATATTTTCGCAATACCCCCAAATATTTAACGGGGGTAACGAAAACTATAATATCAAAGATTTTGAAACAAAATTTGAATGGAGGAAATAGAATGTACACAAAATATTTTAAAAGAATTATTGCTTTTGTAATCGTATTGTCCATGGTATTTACATCAGTTGCTATGGCAATGCCTTACGGGCAGGCAAAAAAGTTTATCAGAAACGGATACAGCTGGGAGAAAGTTCAAAAGTATGTACAGGGAAAGGGCATAATGAAGGGATTTCCCGACGGCAAGTTCTATGAGAATCTTTATGTGAAACGTGCCGATGCAATTGTTATGATTGACAGAGCATTTAAATTAAATGCTTTGATAGATTCACTAAATATTGATTATGAAGAATTATTTGATGATGTTGAAGTTGGCGAATATTATTTTCATTCAATATACATAGCTAGAGCTTTAGGTATAACCAAAGGCATAGGAAACAATAAGTTCAACCCGAAACATTCCGTCACTATTGAAGAAGTTATACTTTTGATAGAGAGGGCAATGGGAAAAAACAAATACTTCGAATTTGATGAGGATATTGATTTAAGGGAGGATTATAAAGAGCTGGTTGGTAAAGGTCCGAATGGAAAGACTAAAGATTTGAAAGATTTTGCCACCAGGGGCGAAATAGCTGCCATGCTTTACTATGTTCTGACAGGAAGTAAATATGATGGCGAACCTGTAGATGAAGAAGAAAATGAAGATAAAATAACACGTACAATGAAAGAAAATGAAGTGTTAAAATTTGATGTTAAATATGATAATAAAGACAGCTTGATAGAGAATATTGAAGACCTTATTGATGATGATTTAGACTATGTTAAGTTCACAAAGCCTTTAAATAAAGACAACAGCTTTTTATATTATGATTATGATGAGGATGACAGTTCACACTCATTTGTAATCAAAGGTAAAGAGTATTATGTTAAAACAATCGGAAAACAGATGGACCTGTCAGAAGTAACCATAGTACCTAAAACAACAGGTGTGTTAAAAATAGAATTCACAGCATATGATAAAGACGATAAACCATATGATGGTATAATCGAAATCACTGTTGAACCTATGCTTGGAGAATTGCTAATTGATGAAAATGATATTGATGATTTTGCCGAAGAAGTTAAAGGCTATTTAGAAGAATTTGATGAATACGATTTTGAGGAGATTATTTTCGAGAAACTCGACGAAGATGATGATTATGATTTAAAAATTGAAGGTAGGATAAGGTCTCTTTTCGGGAGAAATATATCTTTTGAGAGGCTGGGAAAAGTAAAGTTTATTGACGGTGATGATTTTGACGGTACAACATCATTAAAATATACGGTTACAACAGATGATGGATTGAAATTTACCGGATTAATTGAAATTGACGATTAAATAATAAGAAAATACAGACAAAGGACTGAGCTTGACAATCAAACTCAGTCCTTTTTTCAAGTTTACATTTGAAGAATAAATTAGATTAATATATAGTAATTGGAAAAACTATTTCTTTTGGGATAATTAAAATATTTTTATTGTTGATTTAAATCAATTTATTATTTTAAAATATTTGGTAGAATATAAACATTAAGAATAAGAAATTAATGAAAGAAGGAGACAAAATGGCAATATTTAATGAAACAGTTAAAAGGCTGATACCGACATTGGAAAAATTCGTACCTATTGTTGACAGGGTTCATGGTGAACACCACCCGGAATTCCATGATGTCCGTAAAATATTTAATACAATAAATGAAAAGGCAAAAGAAGCAGGAACAGAAAAACCGGATTTAAGCCGGGAATTTGCCAAGCTGCGTGAAATAACAGATAATTACACCGTTCCCGGTGATGTATGCGAAAGCTATGAAGCAGCCTACAAAATGCTGTCTGAATTGGATGAATCCTATCAGGCCTAAAACCTAATCTCTCAAATAACTTTGAGGGATTTTTTTAAATTGACAAAGGTATTTTCAATAAAGATTTTCATTGATTGTTATAAACATAAATTGTATTATTAAAATATAAAATGCTACATTTCAAGGAGGATGGAATGAACTATTTACAGCTGGATACGCCGGCTTTATTGATTAATAAGGGTATAATGCTGGATAATATAAAACATATGCAGGATTACGCAGATGAAAAAAATGTTGCACTGAGACCTCACACCAAGACCCACAAAATGTCTAAAATTGCTCTATTGCAGGAAGAAGCAGGGGCAAAAGGAATCACGGTGGCAAAGGTCGGTGAGGCGGAAGTAATGGCTGCAAACGGATTAAAGGATATTTTTATCGCCAATGAGATTGTTGGCGATATAAAACTTTCCCGCATTAAAAAGCTGGCTGAAACAATAGATATATCCTTTGGACTTGACAGCATAGCTCAGGCAGCTATGGTTGAGAAAGCATTTGAAGGAAGCAAAAAAGCAAATGTATTAATTGAAATTGAAGTGGGTGAAAACCGGTCAGGCGTCATTGAAGAGGCTGATTATATAGAGCTTTTGAATTATTTGAAAAAATGCAGCAATATTAACCTGAAGGGAGTTTTTTCTCATGACGGTCATTCTTATTCAGCTGAAAACATTGAAGCTTGTAAAAAAATTCACTTGGAAGCTCAAAGAAGAACCCTGCGTTTTGCAGATATTGCAAACGAGATGGGATTTAAATTAGAAACAGTGAGCATCGGCTCAACTCCATCCTTGTTGCATAATTTCCCTATATTGGACGGTGTTACGGAAATCAGACCGGGCACATATATTTTCATGGATGCTTCCCAGGCCGCTGCATACGGAAGTTTTAAAAGAAATGCAGCTACAATCCTGACTACTGTTATAAGCCTTCCTACACCTGAAAGGGTAATAACTGATGTGGGTGCCAAAGGAATTACAATGCAGGCTAGGAACAAGGGGTTCACTGCAACAAAAGGTCTGGGTCTTATAAAAGGATGGCCTCAAGTTAATATTTATGCTGTATATGATGAGCATGCAATAATATATAACAAGGAACTTCATGATTCCATAAGAGTGGGAGATAAGCTGGAGATAATCCCCAACCACATTTGTCCTGTGGTAAATCTTTATGAAACCGCCTATATTATTGAAAATGACCGGGTGGTAGATGAGATACCGGTTGATTGCAGAGGAAAGCTTAAATAAAGAAAAAACCTCTGCGTCGTTCTTAAGGTGCAGCTTGAATAAGGGGATGAACTAAATGTTCATCCCTTGATATATTATTTATGAATATGGCTTATGATTTTTTCTTTCATGTGATTAATGAAATCTTCATGGGGTTTTTCCACAAAGAACATGGAAAGACCTCCTAAGCCCACGTGGGTACCAACAGCCACCCCCATCTGCATAATATAAACCTGACCCTTAAATCCGGCTTCAATAAGCAGAGCCTTTAAATTCTCCGCTTTATTAATGTCGGATGTATATCCGACGATAACAAAATTAGTCTGCTCGTAATCTACCCGATTAATAAACTCTTGAACGTAATAATTATAAACCTGTTTACTGCCTCTCTTTTTGGCAACAACAGCGCCTTTTGTATTCTTCATTGACATAATCGGCTTTACATTCAGCAATTTGCCTATTACACCGCTTGCATTCGACAGCCTTCCGCTGCGTATCAGACTATCCAAATCATCTACCGATAAAAAATGCTTTATTCTGTATTTTATTGTTTCACAGTATTCAACAAGCTCTTCAAATGTATATCCTTCTTCAATAAGCATGGCACATTTCATAATAAGCCATCCGCTTCCATGGCTCATGGAAACCGAATCTATTACTTGAAATTCGATATTGGAATCAGGATTTTGTTCAAAAAATAATTCCTTGGCCAGCAAGGCACTTTGGTAAGACCCGCTTGTTCCGCTTGACATGCATATGCAAAGAACCTTTTCATACCCCTGGTCTATTGCTCCCTTAATACATTCAATATATGATTCGGGGCTTGGCATCGAAGTGGTTGGATATGTTTTAAAGGTCATCAGGTTCTTATAAAATTCATCGTTTGAAATATCTATGCGGTCCTTGTATTCCTTTCCTTCAATTGTAACAACCAATGGAGCTAAGCAAATATTGTAACGATTTAATATTTCTTGTGATAAATCACATGTTGAGTCAGCAATTAATTTTGTTTTCATACAAGCTCCTATTCTTATACAGTATTTAGCTACGCTAGTATAAGATTTTAATATAATATCATCCTATTCGACAAAATTCAACAATTTTCTACAACCCTGCATGAACAAGCAGGCCTAAAAATTATTAAGCAATATAATTTCAAAAACATAACCTTGATTTAACTCAGTAATACTTTTAATATAGACGTAAACAAGGATTAGCAGCCTTGTTTTATATTACTTTACGTAATATTAATAATATAAGAACAGGCAACTGAAAAGGGGGTTATGGGGATTGAATAATTATATTAAAGGAATTAAAAATAAGTATGTGATAAACAAGGTTCAAAACACAAGGATTCCTGATTTCAAACCATCCAAAATATCAAGAAGTCTGATTATTTTTTCCGGCAGGGTCCAAAAAGTCGGCTTTAGACTAGAAATATATGAATTGGCAAAACGGCTTAATTTAACCGGAAGTGTAAGCAATATGAAAAATGGGGATGTCAGGCTTGAAATTCAGGGTGAAAAGGAAAAAATTCTTTTTTTGACTGGACATATGAGGTCATTGAAAAGAGCAAAGGTAAGAAATGTTAGATTTCAAGATGAGGTTTTGGTAAACGGTGAATCAAGTTTTATTTATGAACCTTAATGTGCCAGGATGTTCACACTTATATGGATTAAGTCACCGATTAAATAGAGCCAGTCAGATTGTTTATTATCTACACTGGCTTTTATTAATCCTGTAACTTATCTGCCAATCAGAAAAAGAGCAAAATATCAATATTAGTCTTTTCTTTAAAGTCTCACCAAACATTTTTAAGTAAGTTATAAATCACACTTTAAAGCATTATACAATTTCAAAAACAGTGCCTTGATTTAGATCAGTAACATTGGAAGAGCCGTAGACGCCTAAATACAGTTTTGATTGAGTCAGATTTGTTCCCAAGCTTACATAGTAAGCCGATTGGGACCCGAAATTATAATTAGTATCAATAAGGCTGTAATCATACTGCCTGCATTCCGTTCTTACCTTTGTATAGGCTAATGCCCCTCTTACAGGGGATTCTCCTTTCCTGGCAAAATCGATAAATACAATACAGCCTGTCAGATCGGGAATATCATAGCCCATATAGGGCTGAACACCTGTGAGTGCAGTACCTCTGAATTTATCGGGACGTGAATCCATGTGATAGTAGCAAGTCAGCGGCAGCAGGCGCTTAGCTGCAGTACTTATTGCTTCATTATAATAAGCTGTTGTTTTCTCAACCAGCGATGAATTTGACAGGCAGCTGTTTATAATTGGCGTAGGCAAATCACCTTCCCATCCTCTCCAGCCAAGGTTGACAAAACCTTCCTGATCAGAGCTTTGGTTTGCTGCTTGAGTAATTTCTGTCACCGGTATGGGCTTATAGGAAGTAAAAGTAAAAATCGACTCAATCAAATCCTGGCCTACATTCCCCGCATACTTTATATATTGATTATAATACCTTTGAAATGCTATGCCTGGAATATTGCGGACGCCTTTTGCCATTACGGTAAGTGTTCTTTGAACAGCTTCGGGAAGCTCGTTAAATCGTGTAACAACCGGCAGATTGTTTATGGCTGTATCAGTATTTACATCTATTTCAATTATTTTGCCGGCAACCTCCATAATATTCTGCGCTGAATTAAAGGGATCATATCCTGAACCCCCGTCTCCGGTAGTAAGTACCAGCCTTCCTGTTTCAGGTGAAAAGTTTAAGCTGTTGACACCGTTATGGTTCATGAATGGCCTTCTTAAGTTCAGCAAGGTACGCCTTTTTTGAGCTTGACCGTTGGACTGCAGGGACCATTCTTCCACAGTATCTATATGGTCATATTGGGTATCTCTATTTGTCCATCTCAAATTCAATGTTTCAGGGTCGCAGGGATTTGGTTGAAAAGACCCTGAAAGAGCACCTGGGCCTTGTGTTCCTGCTGCTGAATAATGAAGGTAAAAAAGACCGTTAAGATAAAAATTAGGATGAAAGGCCAGACCCAGCAGACCACGTTCATCGTAGCCGCCGTTTTGGCCCAGACGGATAATCCTCTGGCGGATATCCAAAAAAAGCCTTATCTGTCCATTTCTGATATTATAGATTTCTCCAACCTGGCCGGCAATAAATATACTCTCATATGAATCTCCCGGAAGTACTGCTGTTTTTATAACGGTGGGCAAATTTATATTGCTGACAAGGGGACGCAGACTAACACTAATCTTTTTCAATTTTATTCACTCCTTTTATTGTTTTGAGTGCATATCTCTTCCTAGTTTAAATATATGTTTGAAGATATTTTATTAGTACAGGAGGATTAGGCTATTACGTCCTTTCATTATTTTTCAATCTTTAGTACAATATATTAAGTAAGAAATTTTAGAACACAGGAATATATATTTGTTTATACGCAAATTTGTTTGCAACCTTTTACTTATTTTATCGTCAAAAGGGCAAGGAGAGTGTTATGACAGCGGAAAAATTATTGATTAAAAACTTAAAAAGAGGCCGTGAAGAGGCATACAGACAATTAATCGAAGAATACGGCAATAGACTGCTGAGAACCTGCTGTCTGATACTGAAAGACAGGGAGGAAGCAGAGGATGTTGTCCAAGAAACATTTATAAAGGTATTTAATAAAATAGACACATTTAAAGAAAAATCAGGACTATACACATGGATTTATTCAATTGCTCTCAATCTGTCAAGAGACAGAATGAGATTGAAGCAGGATATGCTTGAGTTGAAAGATGAGTGGATAGGAAATGATGATGTGGAATCTCAGGTAGAAATAAATATTGACAGAGAGCTTTTAAGAAAAGAGATATTTGAAATGAATTCACTCTACAAAGAGGTGCTTGTGCTTTACTACTATGAAGGCCTCTCCATAAAAGAAATATCATATCTGCTTAATGAAAAGGAAGGAACAATTAAAAGCAAACTTTTCAGGGGGAGAAACATATTGAAGGAAGGCCTTTTGAAAGGAGGTCAGAAATGAATAAGAAAGATAAGCAAGATAAGCTTGGAATGGAAATAAAAGATATTATGGAAGAAGAAACCTTTGACCTGACGCTTTCTCAAAAAGCCTTTGATAATATTATTAAACATAGGAAGAAATCCAGGAATGAAAAAATTCGGGAGTTTTTGAACAGAGATATTGAAATACCCCTGGCACCAGCAATTGTCGGTTTAGCTGCCCTGTTTGCCATCACATTGATTCCGGGCAATGTATTTAAGTCTCAAAATGAAGAAATTATCAATATGGGAAACTCTCAAGTAATAATCAGGGAAGATTTTGAGGTGAGCCAAAAATGAAAATAAAGATAAAAATAAAGACACTGATACTAACTGTATTTGTTTTAGCATTAACATTTATATTGGCCATACCTACAGCGACCCTCATGATTGCAGGTTTTCTTGATGATAGAGGATCAGAAAAGGCGTCTCTTTTCTACGAAAGGTATGCTTCATACGCCACCACACCAAATATTAAGAGTAATTATCTTTATGCAGACAGCCTAGTAAAGAGTTTTACCAAGTATACAATATTCTTTACCGGCTGGGGCGGAGGTGCAAATACAAGCCCTGAAGATATGGATAAGGCAAAGCAGATTCTTATAGAAACATTAGCCGAAACACCCGTTAAAAATAGTGAAAAAGACTACTATATAAAATCATACAAAATGCTTCTTGATATAGCTATAGCAACCGGGGATGCAAGAATGCTCCGTGAATGGATTGATTTCGGCCAGGAGGTCGAAGATGAAAAATTAATATATACTGCTGACATATATGAAGGGTTTCTCCACCATGTAAATGGAGAAAGTGAAGCAGCAAAAAGAGTACTTGAAAAATATGAAGATACGGAGTCAAAAGACATAAGTTATGATGTATTAAAAGCAGAGATTGCCTTGTTTGACGGTAAATATGAAGAAGTTGAAACCATATATGAAAATTTATATAAAAATAATTGGAGAGAATTAGGAAGAAGCTTCGGCTCAGGAGGCTACGACAGAGGTCATTGGTTTGAAGAAAGATTCGATGACCTTAAGGGTGATAGTATTCTTAGAGGAACAGTAACCTATGAAGGAAAGCCCATGCCTTTTGTAGAAATATATGTCCAGGAAGCAACCGGTGGTTTAAGCTTATTAAGCCGCGGAGAAAGCTATGCAGGCATAACTGATGAAAACGGTCAATTCCGGACATTAGGTCTCAAGGAAGGATTGTACAATGTGGGAATTGGGGTAGATGGTTCCATCTTGACGGACAAGGAGCTTCAAAGCTCAACAAATAAATATGTTGAGCTGGACGAAAAGGGGGGAGAAATTCACTTTATATTCAGAGACACCCTAAAAATAAACTCGCCTAAGCTCGGAGAAAAACTATCAGGGGATGAATTCACTGTATCATGGGAGGAAGTAGAAAATGCAGCCTATTATACGGTTGGAGCTGTGGTTTTTTATGAGCCCTTTGGCGATAAGGGTATCAGCACGCAAACATATTTAAAAGATTTGAATGGAGAATATAAATTTACTGAAACTAATGCTGTTTTTAATATAAATTTGTTTAGAAATAACCCTAATATGAATGTTTCTGATTCAGAAAAAGAGTATCTTGGTGCTCAAGCAGTTCTTGGAATATTCCTTCCAGGTGTTGAGTATCCAATTGTTGTAAATGCATTTGATGAAAACAATAATCTCATAACAAGAAGTCTTCCTAAAATATCATATTATGACCAGATACCAGGCATTACAGTTGAAGGAAGTTTAACTGAAGGAGAGAACTTGATTTATCATAAAAATTATATTGAAGCTCTTGAATACTACGAAAATATTCTCACAGAGAATCCCGATGACACAGCTGCCCTAAGATACCTTACAAGAATATACGGCATAGGCTGGAAAGAAGGGGAGCAAAATCTCAAAAGGGCATTTGAATTAGGGCAGAGATACTCAGAAATTTCAGGAGATTGGAATTTGTTAATCAATACGGTTGCTATTATGGATATGAGTGAAATTAAAGAAAACAGTAACCGTGTTTTCGAAGTTCTTACAGAAGCTATGAAGGATCCAAATTTCGATAACTATTCTTTTCTAAGCAGATATTATATTGCCGTTGAAGACTATGAAAAGGCAAGAGAAACACTGAGGGAATGGGAAACTGTAACAGATACACTAATTTTCCTGAACATATATTTTGGAGATTATATGGAAGCTTCAAAAAATATTAAATCGGAAAGCTTCTATATATCAAGGCTGTCATCAAATAGAGTTAAAGGGGCACTTGAGGCACTGGATAAAAATCCTCCAGGGGGTGAGGAATTAAAGATATTTAATGACTTTTTGCTAAA
>Ga0208459_1000656_pt1 | contig 36480 bp, 32 predicted proteins | sample AD_UKC087_MetaG_FD_184433 | JGI IMG/M metagenome (GOLD analysis project Ga0208459, IMG submission 184433) | Active sludge microbial communities of municipal wastewater-treating anaerobic digesters from USA - AD_UKC087_MetaG (SPAdes) (version 2) | ecosystem: Engineered > Bioreactor > Anaerobic >... | reverse complement strand
TTCGTAGTCGGTGTCCTTCTGGTTGGACATGACATACTCAGCATAGCCGAACAGGGTCAGCGGAGCGATCGGGGTCTTGATGTCGTTGACATACAGCTTGATCATGGTCATGCCCTGGAGGTCGTTTCCATTGCCGCCCCAGCAATACTCGTCGCCGAGGATGATGGAGGAGTCGAAGTCGTCATCGAAGTCGAACACCGCTCTGGACATAAAAGCACCATAAGTCTGAGCTTCTGCCAAGCTGCCCGCACCGACGGCCGCATCGAAGAGTGCATCATCATAGGAGCCGTAGGCAAGGATGATACCGGGGGTCATCTTGTCCATTGCCTTCCAGAGGTTGAGGTAGATGCCGAAGGTGTCCCAGTCTTCATCAACATCAGCGATGCCGCCCTCAATGTTCCACATCTTGTAATTGAGCTCTGCTTCGAAGGAGAGGCCGCCGAGGTCGCCGTTGAAGGCCAGAACCGGGTTGAAGAGGGTCAGGTCAACATCGCCCAGTGGAGTCCCGGCGAGCGCATCGTTGCTCCGCACGTACCAGAGGAGGGGCTTGATGTAGACGCTGCCTGCCTTGGTGACGCCGAAGAGACCGTAGCTGTCCCTGTCTTCACCCTCGCCGTCTGCATCCTGTGTAAGTGCGCCGTTCTCAAAGTTCTTCTCGAGGACGAAACCGAGCACACCAACCTTCGTGGTCGCGGTGCCCTTCACCCTCCACTGCGGCTGGTTGTCGTCGGCAAAGGTGGTGCCCCACTGAGTGCCGTTCATGAGACCGACATCCAGGGTGAATGCATCGCTGAACTTGTGGGTCAGGAACGCACGCTCGATCTGGATGTTGTCGTCGTCTGCGGATGTATCACGAGCGCCCTTGGTGATGGCCTCGATGCCGTCTGCGTCAGGATTTCCCCAGTACACGTCGGTGATGGCGATCCTGAAGTTCAGAGAGGTGTTGTCGATGGTGATCTTGGGGAACAGGTTGATGTCCTGCTCGTAGAAACCGAAGCTGCTGTCGTTGTAGGTCGCGTCTGTGTCCGGAGTGGGGTTGTAGTTGAACCAGTACTTGCCCTCAGCCCAGTAGGAACCGGTCATGCTGAATTTTGCCTCCGCAAAAGCGGTGGAGGCGCAAAGCAGCATCATTGCCACGATCAATAAAGCCTTTTTCATCCTAAATCCCTCCCTCTTATTAAGTTCGTTTTTTGTTTTCTACCCTGTGGGCCTGCCCTGTCCCTGTGTAAAACGAGCACAACAACCAAGGCTTGCAAGCCACGTACAAAATTCTCCTGTATTTCGCTAATACAACATATGTGCCAACAAATATGACAAATAAAAATAAGACCATATGGGAGGTATGCGACTGATTCTGTTGAAGAAACGCCACAGAGCCCCGCCATTGGTTGCAAAAATAATACATGAGAAAACCACAAATTATGGCTTTTCAAGGGCGCTTTAGAAAATATATCGTTCATCGCCCGCGGCGCCGGGAGCCACCCGAAGGGCCGTGAGGAGATTCCGCAACAGGGAAAGGCCTTTTTCCCGCGGTCCGCGGGCACGGGCGGCCGTTCGATCTTTACCTGGGGGCTGAAATGGTATAGGGATGTGCATGTTACCGCCCATTGCGGGCAGTTCGTCACCTGGCCCAGATCAGGTCTTGGAGGAAGGCATGAATCCGCAGGTATTCAGGGAATACGACATCAGAGGCGTCGTGGGGAAGGACCTCGACCAGGAGTTCGTCGAGCGCTTCGCCGCCGCCATGGGATACTACTGGAGCGTCCGCGGTGTGAAGAGGGTCTCCCTGGGCATGGACGCGCGCCTGAGCTCGCCCTGGTTCCGGGACGTCCTGAAGCAGGGCATCGCCGCCAGCGGCATCGATGTGTACGACCTCGGCCTGGTGCCCACCCCCGTGATGTACTTCTCGCTGTTCAGGCTCGACCTCGACGGCGGGATTCAGATCACCGGGTCCCACAACCCGGCGGACAACAACGGCTTCAAGATCGCCCTGGGCAAGAGCACCATCTACGGGCGCGAGATCCTGGAGCTCAAGAGCATCATGGAACAGGGGTCCACCGTGCGCGGCCAGGGCAGGGTCGAGGCCTTCGACATCATGCCTGACTACATCGACGACATCGTGTCGCGCATCGGGCCGTGCCGCCGAAGCCTGGACGTGGTCATCGACCCGGGCAACGGCGTGGGCGGCGCGCCAGCCATGGAGGTCTGCCGCCGCCTGGGCATGAACGCCACAGGGATCTGCCTCGAGCCCGACGGCACCTTCCCCAACCACCACCCCGACCCCACCACGGCCGAGGGCATCGCCATGCTCAGGGAGAAGGTGCTCACCACGGGCGCCCGCCTGGGCATAGGCTTCGACGGCGACGCGGACCGCATCGGCGTGGTGGATGCTCACGGCACGCCCGTGTACGGGGACATGATCACCGCCATCCTCGCCCGGGACATCCTGAAGCGCAGGCCGGGAGAGAAGATCATCGGCGAGGTGAAGTGCTCCAAGGTCTTCTACGACGAGGTCCGCAGGTACGGCGGCACCCCCATTATGGCAAAGGTGGGCCACTCCCCCATGAAGGCAAGGCTGAGCCAGGAAAAGGCGGCCCTTGCCGGCGAGATGAGCGGCCACATCTTCTTCGCGGACCGGTGGTACGGGTTCGACGACGCCGTCTACGCCATGGCGAGGCTCCTGGAGATCCTCTCCGCAGAGGAAGACCCCCAGGCGGTCTTCGACAGCCTCCCGCGCATGTACAACACCCCGGAGATCAGGATCGACTGCCCCGACGAGATCAAGTTCCAGGTCGTGGAAAAATTCGCCGGCTACGCGCGCCGGACCTCGAGCGAGCTCGTGGACATCGACGGCGTCAGGTTCACCCGGAACAGCTCGTGGGGCCTGGTGCGTCCCTCGAACACCCAGCCGGTCATCGTGCTGAGGTTCGAGGCGGCCACACAGGCGGAGCTCGAGGAGATCGAGCGCGACACCCGGGTGCATCTGGACGCGATCATCAGGGAATTGGCGTGACGAGATTACATCGTATTGCGCATCGGTGCGCTTATGGGTTAAAGAGGGTAGGGATAGCAGTGCACAACAAGCATTGAGAGGTTCGAACCATGATGAATGCAGCAAAGGCGGCAACCGTGCTGGCTTGTCTTCTCTTCATAGGCGCCCCCCTGCAGCATGCCCTCGCGGCCGGGCTCTACGTGCGGGAGGGAGCGAACGTGCCGGTCAGGGAGGCCCCGTACGACAACGCGAGGATAACCGGCATGGCGACGCAGAGCGATTATCTCGAAATCCTCGAGGGCAAGGGCGAGTGGCTCAGGATCAAGACCCCCAAGGGAGAGGAAGGGTGGGTCCCCAACCGTTACCTCACCAGGCAGATGCCCAAGACGCTCGTCGTGGACCAGCTCAACGAGAAGATCAAATCGCTGACCCAGGAAAACCTCGCCCTGCAGGAGGAAAACGCCCAGCTCCAGAAGGAGAACCGTGAGCGGTCCTACCGGATAAGCGGCGTCTCCAAGGAGGTCGAAGAGGCCAGGAAGCAGTATGAGACGCTCAAGCTGGAATCGAGCCAGTACCTCGACCTCAAGAACCGCTACCTCACCCTGCAGGCCCAGTACAAGGACATGTCCCAGAAGCTGGACCAGGCAACACGGGAAAACAACAAGCTCAAAACCTCGGAGCGGATCATCTTCACCCTGGTGGGCGGTGCGTTCATCGTCATGGGCATCGTCATCGGCACGCTGCTGCAGGTCATGAGGTCGAAGCCAAAGAAAGGCGGCTACAAATTCTAAGGAGGGGAGGGCGTATGTTGAAGAAATACGAAAAGGCCAGCGAGCAGGTCTCCATCAAGGGGGTTATCAAGGCGCGTAAGGCCATTTCGCACTATATCCAGCGCACCAATCTCGTGTACTATTCAGAGCTCAGCAGGCTCATCGGCTGCGATGCCTTCGTGAAGCACGAAAACCACATGCCCACGGGCTCGTTCAAGATCAGGGGCGCCATCAATTTCTTCCATACCATCCCCAAGCAGAAGGTGGAAAACGGGGTCCTCTGCTCCACCCGGGGCAATCACGGGCTCGCCATGGCATGGGCCGCGAGGTGGTTCAACGTCCCCTGCACCGTGGTGGTCCCCGAGAACAACAACCCCGAGACCAACCGCACCATCGAGAGCTTCGGGTCCGAGCTCATCGTCCACGGCAAGGATTTTTACGAGGCCCAGTTCTTCTGCGACGAGCTCGTTGCCGCCGCGGGATACTATTATGTGGAGCAGGGCAACGAGCCCGAGATGCTCAACGGCATCGGCACCATGGGTCTGGAGATCTTCGAGGACCTGAGCGACGTGGACGCCATCGTCTGCCCCATCGGCGGGGGGGCCGGGTGCGCATCGCTCCTCAAGGTGGCTCAGGCCATCAATCCAGGCGTCGAGATCATCGGCGTTCAGGCCGAGAAGGCCCCTGCCTTTGCCCGTTCCCTGGAGAAGGGGGACTGGGTGGTCATCGACCAGGCCGACACCATAGCGGACGGTCTTGCGGCCCGGTCCGTGTTCCAGCTGCCCTACATGATCATGAAGGACTGCATCAAGGATGTGGTGCTGCTCACCGAAGACGAGATCCTCGAGGGCATCTGTCTTGCCCTGACCACGACCCACAACCTGGCCGAGGCGGCCGGAGCGGCCTCCATCATGGGCGCCATGAAGAGAAAGGACAAGCTCGCAGGCAAGAAGGTCGTGCTCGTCATGTCGGGTGGGAATCTGGATCGCAACCATCTCGAGCTGGCGCTCGCGCATTCAAGGAAGTCGGGTCGGAAGTCGGGGGTCGGACCAAGATAAGTGGCTGGTATTACAGGTCATTAATACCAGGAAAGCGTGATTTTTGGGCTTGGAACACTGTTTTTGGGGCCAAAAACATCGCTTTAAGAGAGTGCGAAGCGCAGGGTGACTGTCACTTCTTCACTTCCAGTCCTTAGGACCTCTTTTTCAGGCCCCAAAAAGGGGTTCTAAGCTGGAAAAAAGCGCCTTTTTTTGATGAAAAGACCAGTATATCGCGTACTTGACTTGGTCCGACCCCTTCTCTACTCAATATCATCCAGTGATTCGAAGTAGCCTTCCCAGCGTTTTGTGACGTTTTCCTGGATCTTCTCGATCTCCGCATCCGGCAGGGCATTGAACCTGCCCTGGGCCCGGAAGTAGTCCCTGACCGGCAGCAGCTTCCGTTTTTCCAGGAGCTTGAGCGAGGCGCCGGTGTGGCGGAGCTGGCCGTGCTCGATCTCCGAGAGCTCGAACAGCCCGGTCTCCACCGCGAGCTTGCCCACCTTCACCGCGTACTGCGGGGCAAAACCCCAGCCGGGCGGGCAGGGGATGTGGATGTGGATGTATTTCACGCCGCCGAAGCTCAGCGCCTTCTTGAACTTGTCGTAGAGGTCCAGGGGGTAGGCCGCCGAGGTGGTGGCCACGTACTCGATGCCGTGGGCCGCAATGATGGCCGATACGTCCTTCTTCTGCTGGAGCTTGCCCTTGTAGGGAGTGTTGGCGGTGATGGCCCCCTTGGGCGTGGTGCCCGAGCGCTGCACGCCGGTGTTCATGTAGCCCTCGTTGTCGTAGCAGACGTAGAGGAAATTGTCTCCACGCTCGCACGCGCCCGACAGCGACTGCAGGCCGATGTCGCTCGTGCCGCCGTCGCCTGCCCAGCCCACCACGTTGATGCCCTCCTTGCCCTGGGCCTTGAGCGCCGCGAGCACCCCGGTGGCCGCAGCGGCGGTGGAGGCGAAGGTCACGTTCAGGGAGGGGATCTTCGTGGCCGCGACGGGGTAGAGCCCCTGGAGCACGGTGAGACAGCTCGGAGGGACCACGATGATGGTTTCAGGGCCTAAGGCCTTGAGCCCGATCCGGTAGGCGATGCCCAAGGCGCACCCTGCGCACGCACGGTTGCCCGGGTGTACGAGCTCCTCTTCCGGAAGGCTCAGGATGTTCGTTTTCACTTGCATGTCACGTGCTCCTGCTTAAGCGTGTTCGTCAGTGTTCATCCATACGTAAGGGCTCACTCGAAGAACTTCAACCCGATCCACCTGGTCTCCTCCCCCTTCGGACCGTCGGGGGTGCAGGATTCCTTGAGCGCCTTGTACAGGTCTGGAGTGGCGATCTCCCTGCCGCCCAGGCCCAGGATGTAGTTGATCACGAAGGGTCTGTGCGGCTGGTCCCAGGTGCGGGAGTACAGGGCGGACTTGATGTCCGAGGCCAGCGTGCCCTGGTAGCCGTAGCTCAGGGCCTTCTCGAACACGATGAGCCCCCGGTGGCCTTTCAGGGCGTCGGCGATGATTTCGGCAGGGAAGGGGCGGTAGAGGTGCACGCTCGTCACGCCCACCTTGATGCCCTCGTCCCTCAGCATATCCACCACGTCCCTGAGGTGGTAGGAAAGGGAGCCCAGGCTCACGGCCACGTAGTCCGCGTCCTCGCAGCGGTACGGCTCGATATAGGGGTTGCCGCCCCTGCCGAAGACCGCCTTAAACCGCTCGTCGATGTCCTTGAGCGCGGGGATGGCATCCAGCATGTCCTGCTGCAGCAGGTGCCTGATCTCCATGTACCCGTGGGTCATGTCGCCCCGGATGTCCCGGCGGACGTCGGGCAGGGTCACGGTGTTGAGGTTGGCTGGCCTCATGGGGTCAAGGCTGTAGGCCGGCTTGTAGGGCGGGAGGAACTTGTCCACCAGCTCCCTGTCCGGCACGTCGAAGGGCATGTAGGTGTGCGAGAGGAGGTAGCCGTCGTAGCACACCATCACCGGGACCATGACCTCCTCGGCCAGGGCGAAGGCTTTCAGCGTGGTGTCGATGATCTGCTGGTGGTCGTTGGCGTAGAGCTGGATCCATCCCGTGTCCCGCTGGGAGATGGAGTCCTGGTGGTCGTTCCACACCGTCCAGGGCGCACCCACGCCCCGGTTCACCACGCACATGACCAGCGGCAGCCGGGCGCCCGCGGCCCATTGGATCTGCTCGTGCATGTAGAGCAGACCGTTGGCCGAGGTGGCGGTAAAGGACCTGGCCCCCGCTGAGGTGGCGGCGATGCAGATGGCCAGCGCGCTGTGCTCGCTCTCCACCGGCACGTACTCGGCCTCCATGTCGCCGCCTTCGATGAGCTCGGAGAGCTTTTCCGTGAGCGGCGTCTGGGGGGTGATGGGATACGCGGCGACAACCTGCACCCTGGCGAGCTTCACCCCCAGGGCGGCGGCGACGTTTCCGGATTCGATGACTTGCATTGCTCTTCTCTACTCCTTCTTGAGGAAGCTCGATTCTTCCACCATGACGATGGCCTTGGTGGGGCACTCCTGCGCGCAGATGCCGCAGCCCTTGCAGTACTGGTAGTCGATCTTCGGCGGGATGGTCCGGGAGATCACCCCGTCAGGGCAGTAGAGCCAGCAGATGTAGCACGATGGCGCGTTGCGCTTCGCCGGGGTGCAGATCTGGGGGTCCATCACCGGCCTGAGCACCCTCCACGACCCGGTCTTGCCCGCGTCTCCGGGCCCGCCTTCGCTGAAGGATATCCTGCTGCAGTAGTCTTTCCCTTTCATTGCGCTCCTCCGCCCATGACCGTGTTCTCGTAGCAGAGCTGGGCCGCCCTCGAGTTCTGCTGCGGTTTCCTGCCGGAGAACTCATGTTCGATCTCGTGCATGAGCCTGTCGATGCCCACGAAGCCCGTGGCCCGGGCGAACGAACCGATGATGCCGCTGTTGACCATGCCCGCGGGCAGCCCTGCCTTGACGGACAGGTCCGTGACGTCCGCCACCGCGACCCTGCGCCCGTTGAAGGAGTAGTCGCTCAGGCCCATGGGGGTGTTGATGACGATGAGCCCCTCGGGCTTGAGCCCCGCGGTCACGTCCACCTCCTGGATGAGCAGGTGGTCGAGGACCACCACGATGTCCGGCTTCGCGGTGGGGGAGAGGTCGTAGATCTTTTCCTTGGAAACCTTCAGCGAGGTGAAGACCGGGGCCCCCCGGCGCTCGGTGCCGAAGGTGGGGATCATGGCCACGCCTGTGTATCCTGCCTCGAACATGGCCTTCGCGACGATCTTGGCTGCGGTGATCGCCCCCTGGCCGCCCCTTCCATGCCATCGGATCTCGATGATGCCTTGTTTTTCCATATGTGTCCGTCCATTCAGTCAGGTGAGCTCTTCGGGCATGCGCGCATGAATCCAGCGATCCTGCTGCATACAACTGAGCTGACGAACTATACACGAATAAGACTCTGGAATCAACTGGCCTTGGATGGCGGGGAGGACGGCCGGGAATCAGGCACACCCCTTGCATATAATTATCCGTTGATGCATGAGGATCTCCAGAGGAGGGGAGCAGATGCTGATCAGAGAAGCGATTGCCACACTTGAACGGGAAAGCCACCTGAGCGGGGACCTTGCCCAGAGCAGATCCCTTGCCTTGTTCACGGAGAGCATCGTGTCCCTGCTCTCCTGTCCCACGGTCCACGCGGCCCTGATCGATCTCGTGTCGCTCATGGGACAGACGTTTCCCCAGGCCGCGCCCAGCCTCTACGTCATTTCGCACGACTCCGACGCCCAGGCCTATTCCGTGCTCGCCTACAACCAGGGCGGGGCCGAGGACGTGGCCCGGGTCATGGGGAAACGCCCCACGGTCTACAACGCCGTGGCCGTCGGCGGCTATCCGCCCCTCATGGGCCGCCGCATCGACCTGCTCCTGGTGGACAGCCCCAAGACCAGGGTCATCCTGTCCACAAACTCAGGGATACATGACGGTATCTTCCGGGAATGGGTCAAAATATTGACACCTGCCGTGGCAAAGCTCATGGCCCACGAGGTGCTCCTCCACATGGCGTACCGTGACGGGCTCACGGGCCTGCTCAACTACCGGGCCTTAGAAGAGATGCTCAAGTCTGAGCAGGACCGGGCGGTGAGGTACGGGACATCCTTTTCCATCATGATGGTGGACATCGATTACTTCAAGAGGATCAACGACACCTACGGGCACCAGATCGGGGACGTGGTGCTCAAGTCCCTTGCCGAGCGGATCACCGGGTGCGTCAGGAAGAGCGACCTGGTGTTCAGGTACGGCGGCGAGGAATTCGCCATCCTCCTTCCCCACACGGGCATCGCCAAGGCCAGGAAGCTGGCGGACCGGGTGAGGTTCATGGTGGAGCGGACGGATTTCATCGCGGGCCTGCGGATCACCGTCAGCATCGGCATCAGCGAATTCCAGGACGGCCAGGGCGCCTTCGAGCCCGTGAAGCAGGCGGACAGGGGGCTCTACCTGGCGAAGGAGCGCGGGAGAAACAGGGTTGAAGTCATGAGGGGTATCTTATGAAGATCGACAATCTGCTCAATCTGAATGCGCCCATTCAGGCCCTGCTGGCAAATGGGGGCAAGGTGGCCGGCACGGTGGAGACCATCGATGACGACGTGTTCCGGTTTTCTCCCCGGGATGCCATAGATGTGAAGGAAGGCGCCCTCCTGAGGTTCTCGGACGGTCAGGACTCGATCATGGCCAAAGTCGAGGAGGTATCTCCGGCGGGCATCAGGCTGCGTGTGGAGTGCTACGCCTCGCCCGGCGACGAGCGCAGACAGGACGCACGGGTGTACGACAAGATCTACCTCAAGACGAAGTTCCTCTGCCACGCGGACAGGAAGGTCGAGACCTTCCAGGAGGCCCGCGAGCGGATCGTCTCGAACAAGCTCATCATCGATTCCTTCGTACACGGCAAGTTCGGCCCCCCGGGCGTGGAGGAGATGCCCTTCTCCCGGGAGTCCCTCTTCAACAACCCCGTCATCTGGGAGATCAACCGCAAGCTCGACCTGCTCATCCACATGTACCTGGGTGACGACTTCATGGAGCTCATGAGAACGCCCCAGAAGGACGTCAACCTGAGCGCGTCGGGCATCAGGTTCATCACGAAGGAGCAGTACGAGCCCGGCGACCTCCTGGAGGTGAGCATGATCCTCCCCATGACGCCGCTCCTCTACATTCAGCTCATAGGCGACGTGCTGCGGCTCAAGCCCGTCACCAGCACCGAGGTCTCGCGCTACGCCGTTGCCGTGAGGTTCCTCCAGGTGGACCACGACACCAGGGAAGACATCATCCGCTACCTCTTCAAGCGCCAGCGCGCGGTGCTCAGGAAACGGCAGGGCCTGGAGGACTGAACCAGGGGGAGAGCCGATCCTCGTCATTGACACCGGCCCGGCCCCGTGCCTATAGTCTGGCATCGTGAAGGCATATCGCAGGGGCATTCTCTCTTTGGTGGTCATCTGTGCGGTCCTTGGGGTATCGGGGGTTATCTACGCCGGCTTCGACGCAGGGCTCGAGATCCGGAAGCTCAAGGAAGGCCCCATCTGGCACATCCCGTCCAAGATCTACAGCAGGCCTCTGGTGCTGACCCCGGGCATGGACACAGGCCGCATCGGCCTGACCGGCAGGCTCGAGCGCCTGAGATACCGGCAGGTGAAGAATGTCACGAAGCCCGGGGAGTTCTCCAGGGGCCAGGGAAGCCTCACTGTCTACGTCCAACAGTTTTCCTACGCAGGCGAGCTCCACAAGGCCGCCCGGTTCAGGCTCCAGCTGGAGGGCGGGAGGATAACCGGGATCGTGAATCCGGGATCGAACGTGCAGCTTGCCAGCGCCGTCCTGGAGCCAGAGGTCATTACCCGGATCCACGACGACCTCTACGAGGACCGCACCATCGTCAAGCTGGAAGAGTGCCCCAAGGTCCTCATCGACGCCATCGTGTGCACCGAGGACAAGCGGTTCTACAGCCACTCGGGCATCGATGTCAGGTCAGTGCTCAGGGCGGGCGTCTCCAACCTGAAGCACGGCACCATCACCGAGGGCGGGTCCACCATCACCCAGCAGCTGGTGAAGAACCTCTTCCTGAACCGCAAGCGCGTCATGTCCAGGAAGGTCAAGGAGATGTGGATAGCGCTCGCCATGGAGCGGGAATACACCAAGGACCAGATCCTTGAGATGTACATCAACGAGATCTACATGGGGAGCTACAGCCACACCGGGGTGTGCGGCATGGGCAGGGCCGCTCGCGTGCTCTTCGACAAGAACATCTCCGAGGTCGACCTCGCCGAGGCGGCGCTCATGGCCGGCATGATCAAGGCGCCCAATGCCTATTCGCCCTACAAGTACCCGGAAAAGGCCCGTGCCCGGAGGAACACGGTCCTGGGTCTCATGCTCGACCAGGGCAAGATCACCCGGGAGCAGTACGACAGGGCGAGGAAGGCACCCCTGAAGGTCGTCCCGCTCAAGCCCAGGAAGCGGCAGGCCCCCTATTTCGTGGACTACGTCCTCTCCCTGGTGCACGAGCATTTCCCCCAGACCGGCCTCGAGCGGGAAGGGTACCAGATCTACACCACGCTGGACATGCACGTGCAGAACACGGCCGAGACCATGCTCGCCCGAACCCTCGGGGGCAAGGGCAAGCAGGTGGACGGGGCGGTGGTGGTCGTGGACCCGATGACCGGGGAGATCCTGGCCATGGTGGGAGGCAAGGACTACGGGGTCTCCCAGTTCAACCGAGCCACGAGCATCAGGCGTCACATCGGCTCGCTCGTCAAGCCCATCGTGTACTACACAGCGCTCAAAAACGGGTACACCCTGTCGACCTTCCTGGACGACCTGCCGGTCTCCATCCCCCTGGACGACGGTACGTCCTGGGAGCCCGCGAACTTCGACAAGACGCCCCACGGCCGCGTCATGCTGAAAAACGCGCTCGCCAACTCGTACAACCTCGCCACCGTGCGGATGGGCATGAGCATAGGGGTATCCAATGTCCTGCTGGAAATGGGCAAGGTCCTGCCCTTCAGGGTGGTCAGCCCCAATCCCTCGGTCCTCCTGGGTGCCGTCGAGTGCTCGCCCATGGAGGTGTCCGCCCTTTACAGCGCGTTCGCCAACGGGGGAAACCAGGTAAAGCCCTTTGCCCTGCGGGCGGTCGCTGACGAGAAAGGCGCGGTGGTCCAGGCCTATCCCGGGTCAGTCCCCGCTGCCGCCCTTGACCCTGCGGTGGTCTACCTCCTCAACGACGCACTCCAGGAAGCGGTGACATCGGGAACTGCGCGCGACTCGAAGGTCTACGGCATGCCTGCAGGGGTGTGCGGCAAGACCGGGACCACCGACGATTCCAGGGATTCCTGGTTCGTGGGCTACACCCCCCGGATGGTGGTGACCGTGTGGCTGGGCGCCGACAAGTACCGCTCCATCGGGTACACCGGGGCGGCCGGCGCCATGCCCGTGGCGGCAGGCATCCTGGCGAAGCTGAGCGGGCCTGTCACCTGGCCTGTGCCTTCGAACATCGTGGTGTGCTCGATCGACCCGGAAAACGGCAAGCTGTCGAACTTCTGGACCTCGGGCGGGCTCAACCTGCCCTACCTGCGCGACACGGAGCCCACGGAGGTTTCTGACTCAGGCCCGGACATCCCGGTGGTCCGCGATGTGCCCAAGGTGTTCGACTACCTCAAATCCCTGCTGTTCGACTCGACCCAATAGAGCGCTCCTGCGGGTTCACCGGGATATCCGGTCCCTTTCCTGGCACGACTGCCCATCCTCCGAGCATCCTTCAACGCCGTGCCAGGGGTCGTTCATTGTGCAGGCTGCCGTCACAGCAAAACACTTGCCCTTTGAAACAACTCACAGTATGGTATGCGCCATGAATTTCCGGGACACTCACTGCGTCTGGTGCAGGCAGAAGTCAGGACCCCTTGAGGACTGTGCCCGGTGCCCCCGGTTCCGCAAGCACGAGCTGGGCCAGGACACCCCTCAGGATTCCGAGGCCTTCTGCAGCGTGTGCCGGAATCATGGAGACGAGGGTCTCGCCACCTTCTGCGCCACCAACCGCAGGCTCCAGCAGGGATCCGGCGAGCCGTTCGACTGCTACAAGTTCGACCCGGACGTCCGGGGGGGCGCGAAGGGGCAGACGCACGTGGTCACGGTGTTCCTCACCCACCGGGACAAGGTCTGCCTGGTCCGCCGGAGCCAGGCCGTGGGCACCTACCGGGGGCGCTGGTCAGGCATCAGCGGATACCTCGAGGGGGACCCGGGCAGGCACTTCATGACCGAGCTGAAGGAAGAGACCTCGCTTGCGCCCGCCGACTACACCCTGCTGCGCGCATCCGAGCCGGTGGCCGTTGAGGACGAGGTACAGTCGCGCATCTGGTACGTGCACCCGTTCCTCTGCGAGGTACACGATCCGTCGAAGATCAGGCTCGACTGGGAGAACACCGAGCTCGCGTGGCTCTCCCCCGCGGAGATGCGCGGCCTCGACACGGTTCCGGGTCTCGAGCACGTCTTCCGGCGGGTGTCGAGGATGCCCCTGGAAAGCGAGACCGCAGGGTTCGTCCAGACCATGAGGGACGACCGGGTGAGCGGGGCTCGACAACTCGCCTACAGCGCCCTGGATTTCCTGGGCAGGCTCGTCCGCTCCTCCAATGCGGCCAGTCCTGCCGTGCTCGTGGACGACCTCCACTACGCCTGTCACGAGATAGGCATGGCCAGGCCCTCCATGGCCATCGTATCCACCACGCTCGAGCTCCTGCTCAGGGACGTGGCGATCGACGCCGGCACGGGCATCGACCAGGCGCGCTCCGGGGTCCTGTCGCTCATCCGCAGGCACGTCAAGGAGATGGACTTCGCCATGGACAGGGCGGTCGAGCACATCGACCGGATCGTGCCCCCCGGCTCCACCGTGCTCTTCCATTCCTACAGCTCCTCCCTCGTCCACGCGCTGCCGCTGCTCAGGGACAAGGGGTGCACCCTCGTGGTCACGGAGTCTCGGCCCGGGTTCGAGGGACGGACCGTGGCAAGGGTCGCACAGGACATGGGGGTGAAGGTGAGGCTGGTGACAGACGCCGCAGCCGGCATCGAGCTCAGGGGCGTGCACGTGGTGCTCATGGGCTCGGACAGCGTCGAGGCCGACGGGTCGGTGATCAACAAGACGGGCTCGTCCCTCATCGCCATGGCCGCCCACGGCATGGGCGTCAAGGTGTACTTCGTGAGCGAGCTCAGAAAGATCCGCGCGGAAGGGTCCCGTGCGGAACTCGAGGAGTACGGGCCGGAAGAGGTGTGGGAAACGGCCCCTGCAGGGGTGGAGGTCGGGAACGTGTATTTCGACAGGACCGCGCCCGAGTTCATCACCGGGATCATCCTCGAGGAAGGGATAGCGGCCCCCGAAGCGATCAGGGAGAAGGCCCTGTTCATGACCGAACGGGGGAGGGCTTAGGGTTCCCCCGCATCCGCCTCGGATCAGGTGTGGGAGGCGGAGCAGACAACAGGAAAAGGGGATGCTCCGGAGGTCCGGAGCCCCCAGGAGAGCATCAGCATCCATCCGCCGGTACGGGGAGACAGGAGGTATCATGAACATATACTCGTGGCTGAGAGACCATGCCGCACAGCGGCCGGACAAGGTGGCCATCAGGTTCAAGGACACGGCGATCACCTACCGGGAGCTCTTTTCGCTCACCGGCAAGCTGGGGACCGCTCTGAGGGACGCGGGGATCTCGCGGGGCGACAATGTGGCCGTCATGCTGCCGAACATCCCGGAGTTCATCATCTCCTACATGGGCGCCATCGGCATCGGGGCGGTGGCGGTACCCGTGAACCCGACGTTCACCTCCCGGGAGCTGGCCCACATACTCAAGGACTCAGAGGCAAAAGGGATCGTCATCGAGGAAAACAATTTTTCCACCTACGGCGACATCCAGGACCGGTTCCCGTTGAACGCGGTCATCACCACGGGCGAGAGCGGGAACTTCTCCCAGTGGACGGCTGGCGCTGACCGTGGCATCTGCGAGGACATGGACCTCGACGACACCGCGGCCATGGTCTACTCCTCGGGGCTGACCGGGAACCCCATGGGCGCCATGCTCACCCAGAGGAACCTGGACCACAACTCGGACCTCATGAGGATCTGCGGCGGCGCCGACGACACAGACACCACGCTCACCCTCATCCCGTGCTTCCACTCCTTCAGTGCCAGCGTCAACATGCTCTCCATGCTCAGGTACGGGGGCACGGTCTACCTCATCAAGAGCCTCGACTTCAGGGAGCTCAGCAACGTGCTCAAGAATGGCGGGATCACCTGCCTGTGCGCGGTCCCGACCCTGTTCTTCGGCCTGCTCCACCATCCGGACGTCCAGGATGTCGACTACTCGAGGATGAAGATCATCATCGCCGGCGGTTCTGCGCTCTCCATGGAGGTCTACAAGGGCTTCAAGGAGCGCTTCGGCGTGGACATCAGGCAGGGCTACGGCATCACCGAGGCCACGCCGGTATGCGCGTACAACGCCAACAACATACCCCTGAAACCCATGTCCATCGGCCCGGCCGTGCCCGGTGTCGAGGCCCGGATCATGGACGACGAAGGCAGGGTGCTCGGGCCGAACGAAAAGGGAGAGATCATCTTCAAGGGCCCGAACATCATGAAGGGTTATTATAAGAAGGAAAAGGAGACGCGGGAGATCATCCGGGACGGGTGGCTCTACACCGGCGATCTCGGGTACATGGACGAGGACGGGTACATCTACATCACGGGCTACAAGAAGGAGATGATCATCACCTCGGGGTTCAACGTGTACAACAAGGAGGTGGAGAACGTGCTGAACTCCATCCCCGGAGTGAAGGACTCCGCCGTGGTCGGCATCCCAGACCTCATGAGGGGCGCCATCATCAAGGCCTTCGTGGTCACGAGCGACCCGAACCTGAGCGAGAGCGATGTCAAGCGCCAGGCCCGCAGGATGCTCGCCCCCTACAAGACCCCCCGCAAGGTGGAGTTCGTCGCCGTCATCCCCAGGGACAAGGACGGGCGCGCTCTCGTCGAGGAGATAGAGCGCGCGAAATGACCGGGTGCACGCTGTGTCCACGGGCCTGCCCGGTGGACAGGGACCATGAGACAGGTGCCTGCGATGCAGGCCCCGGCCTCCTCGTCGGGGCGATCGTCGTCCACCGCGGGGAAGAGCCTCCCCTGGTGACGGGGCAGGGATCGGGTGCGGTCTTTTTTTCCGGGTGCCCCCTGAAATGCTCCTTCTGCCAGAACAGGAGGATCAGCCACGAGGGGGCGGGCACGGTGATCACCATCGAAGAGCTCGCCCGATACCTGCTCACCCTTCAGGAACACGGGTGCTCGAACATCAACCTCGTGAGCCCCACCCATTTCGCCCCCGCCATCATAAGCGCGGTGACGCGCGCACGCCGCCTGGGCCTGAACCTGCCGGTCATGCTCAACTCGAGCGGCTACGAGAGTGTCCCGGCCCTGAAGGACTGGCATGGCCACGCGAGCATCTTCCTCATGGACCTCAAGTACGGGGACAACGAGACCGGGAGGCTCCTGAGCAGGGTATCGGACTACTGGGACCGGGCGCGTGAGGCCATAACGTACCTCTGGGAAAGGTACGGCGAGCTCGCGCTGGACCAGAACGGCGCAGCGGTGTCCGGGCTCATCGTGCGGCACCTCGTGCTGCCCGGCATGCGTTCGAACCCCTTTGCCGTGCTCGAATATCTTGCCGGGCTGTCCCTGGACATCCCCGTGAGCATCATGTCCCAGTACAACCCGTGCTTCTACCAGGGCACGGCCCCTGAGATGGGCAGGCCCCTGCTGAAGGAGGAGTACGAGGCGGTGCTCGAGCGGGCGTGCGACATGGGCTTCACCACCATCTTCGCCCAGGACCTCGACGCGCCCGGCACCTATGTTCCCGATTTCGACTCGAAGAAACCTTTCGGCGACGGGTTGAGAATCCTCTGATACAGTCCCTTCCCGGACCACCTTCCTGAATAATTTATCACCTATGTAAATCTATTAATTATTTTTTTATCCAGTGCCGATAACGAGGATTGATATGCTATCAATTGTCGAAGAATATGAGCGAAGGTTCAAGGAAGAAACGAGGGAGCTGCTCTACCAGCGCGTGCTGGCGGTCCTCCTCGTGGGGATCATACTGATCCCGTTCTTCAGCATCCTTGATTACGTGGTGGTCAGGGAATACTTCAAGCTCTTCTTCATCTACCGGATCATCTGCTCCTTCTCCCTGTTCCTCCTGCTCCTCGTGTATTTCACCAAGTTCGGCAAGGACTACGCCATCGTCCTGGTGACCATCGCCTACTTCATCGCGGCACTGACCATCTCCATGATGTGCGTCAAGATGGGGGGGTACCCCTCGTTCTATTACGCAGGGCTGATGATGGTCACGGTCACCGTCGTCATCCTGCCCATCAACGCGGTGCAGGCGTTCATGGCGGGCTTCATGATCTACATGATCTACCTCCTGCCCACGGTGCTGCTCACCGAGCCGACTTCCGACAGCGTGAAGATCTTTTTCAGCAACTCCTTCTTCTTCATCGGCATCGTCCTGATCATCACCATCCAGGCCTATGAGGAGACCAAGAACAGGAAGCGCGAGTGCAAGCTCAAGACCGATATGGACGCCCTGGCCGAGCGGCTGTCCTACTATGCCCACAACCTCGAGGCAGAGGTGGAGAAGAGGATGAAGGAGCTCAAGGAATCCGAGCTCCGCTACCGTGAGCTCTACGAGAACATCATCGACATCGTCATCCTCGTGGACCGGCACGCAAAGATCCTCATGGCGAACCCGAGGTTCTACGACACCATCGGCATCCCCTCGGACCAGAAGCTCGACTTCTCCTTCATGAACCTCGTGAAGGGCGGGGACACCCCCCTGGTGGAGCGCATGTTCGACCGGCTGCCCACGGAGCAGACCGTGAACGACTTCCAGTTCAGGATCGTCAACCGCATCGGCAGGGTGTTCGATGTGGAGTGCAACGCCAAGTGCATCTACAAGGACAGCGACCTCATCGGCTTCCAGATGGTCATCAGGGACATCACGGTACGCAAGAAGCTCGAACGCGACCTCCTCGATTCGTATAAGAAGGTCCAGAGCGCACGGAACGCCACCATCCTGGGCCTGGCCAAGCTCGCCGAGTACCGGGACGCCGATACGGGAGCGCACCTCGAAAGGATACGCGAGTACGCCAAGATCCTGGCCCTCGAGCTCGCCAAGATGCCCAAGTACTCAGGATACATCACCCCCGAATACATCGAGGACATTTACAACTCCTCCATTCTCCATGACATCGGCAAGGTCGGCATCCCGGATTCCATCCTGCTCAAGCCCGGCAAGCTCACCAGGGACGAGTTCGAGGTGGTGAAGCGCCACTCATCCCTGGGAGGCGAGGCGCTCAAGGCGGTGGAGTCGAAGATCGAAGGGCAGTCGTTCCTGAGCCTGGGCAAGGAGATCGCCTTCTACCATCACGAGAAGTGGGACGGCACTGGCTATCCCCGGGGGCTCAAGGGGGACCAGATTCCGCTGTCCGCGCGGATCGTGGCCCTGGCCGACGTGTACGACGCGCTGACGTCGAAGCGGGTCTACAAGGAGGCGTTTTCCCATGACAAGGCCATCGCCATCATCGCTGAGGACCGCGGCAGGCACTTCGACCCCGACGTCGTGGACGCCTTCCTCGCCCTCGAGGACGACTTCCGCAGCATCCGCGAGGTCATGTTCAAGGACGTGGAGGTGGAGGAAGTGCAGTATTCGAGCATGCAGAACTAGGAAGAATAAGACAGAAGGTGGAGCGGCCTGCTGGCCGCTTTTTTTATTTGTACAGATGCCGATCCGATCTTAAAAGAGCGGTTCCCAGGAACGCGACGGCAACTGGGCGCTATTCCCCGTCATCCTTATCTTCAGGCTCTTCCAGGACGATGTCGTTCATATCCAGAACGAATTCGGCGTCGAGCTCATCGACCACCTCGCGCAGGTCTTCGCTCCCATCCGGGGCAACGTTGAGCGGCTCCGTCTTTGCCACGAACGCTGCACGGCTCTTCCCCCTGCGCTTGCGGGTCACCTTGGTCACGCCGTCAAGCTGGTTGGCCCCACATGAGGGGCACAGCGGCTGCGGTTTACCCAGGTCATAAAACTTGATGCCGCATTTATAACACTTGAACCGTTTACCGAGGTCCGCAGGCGAGACTATCCTCTTGGGTGGCTGGATCTCTACGGCCGGACCGACGGTATACTCCTCGGCGGGCTCATCCATCTCGGCATGGATCGCCTTGAGCTCAGGTGGTTTCCCTTTGGCTGCCGGGATGCCTTTCTTTCTGTCCCGTACCTCTCGCGTTTCGTCCGGCTCAGCCTTCGGTGCCTGCGCCTTCACGGCGGCAGGAGGGGCAGGGCTTTCTGCCCGCTTGACTTTCGCAGCCGGAGCTTCTGCTTTCGTGCCCGGCTTCTCGGCCTTTGCCGTCTGCTTCTTCACGCCGGCAGGAGGGACAGTGCCCTTTGCCGGCTTGACCTTTGCTGCGGGGACTGCTTTCTTCGCGCCCGGCTTCTCGGCCTTTGTCGCCTTCTCCGCCTTCGTTGTCTGCTTCTTCACCGGAACAGCAGGGACAGGTTTTATTGCCGGCTTGACCTTTGCTGCCGGGGTTGCTTTCTTCGTGCCCGTCTTCTCGGCCTTTGCCGTCTTCTCCGCCTTCGGGGGCTGCTTCTTCACCGCAGAGGAAGCGGCAGGACGCTGAGACGGCTTGACCTTGGCTGCGGGAAGCGTTTTCTTCGTGCCCGGCTTCCCGTCCTTTGCCGCCTGTGCGGCCTTCGGGGTCTGCTTCTTCACGGCGGCAGGAGGGACATGGCCCTTTGCCGGCTTGACCTTTGCTGCGGGGATTGCTTTCTTCTCGCCCGCCTTCTCGGCTTTTGCCGCCTTCTCCGCCTTCGGCGCCTGCTTCTTCACCGGAGCAGCAGGGGCAGGTTTTTTTGCCGGCTTGACCTTTGCTGCCGGGGTTGCTTTCTTCGCGCCCGGCTTCTCGGCCTTTGCCGTCTTCTCCGCCTTCGGCGTCTGCTTCTTCACCGCAGTGGAAGCGGCAGGACGCTGAGACGGCTTGACCTTGGATATGGGAACGACTTTTCCTGGGCTCTGCTTTTCCGATCTTCCGGCCGGTACATCCTTCCTGGCCTGCTTCTTCATCGGGACAGAGAGCGCCGGTTTCGGGGATGACTTCCCTTTGATCGCCGGTCTTTCTCCCTTCCCTCTCTGCTGTCCGGTCTTTCCAGGGAGCGCTTTTTTCCCGAGCTTCCCTGCATCAGCAGCATCTCTTTTCCGGGGCTGCTTCTGTGCGGCTTGGACGGTTTTCGTCTTCACAGGCTTGTCATTGCTCTTGCTCACTGATCGCATCCCTCATATCCTTCCGTGTTTTGAATAGGGAAGCCTCGCTGTCCCAGTTATACGCCAAGATGCAAAAAACTGTACGTATGAGAAGCCGTGCACCTATCTCACTACAGAGCAGCGGAAACGAATCCTTCGTTGCTTATTGCAATGGATCCCTGTTCCCATGGTGAACGAAGGGACACCATGGGAACAGGAAAAGCGGGCAACAGATTTCTACCCAAAGAGATTACTTTGCCTTGGGCTTCGCCTTTGCCGCAGCCTTCGGCTTTGCCGCCTTGGCAGCCGCCTTGGGCTTCGCAGCCGCTGCCTTGGGCTTCGCAGCCGCTGCCTTGGGCTTTGCAGCCGCCGCCTTGGGTTTTGCTGCTGCAGCCTTCGGCTTCGCGGCCTTGACAGCCGCCTTGGGCTTCGCTGCCGCAGCCTTGGGCTTTGCCGCCTTGACAGCAGCCTTGGGCTTTGCTGCCGCAGCCTTCGGCTTAGCCGCCTTGACGGCAGCCTTGGGCTTCGCAGCCGCTGCCTTGGGTTTCGCGGCCTTTGCCGCCGTGGGTTTCTTTGCTGCTACCTTTTTTGTTTCTGCCGTTTTTGCCATAAGCTCCTCCCCTCATGAAATCATTATACAGTCTTTTATCACTTCATAATATTGATAACAATACTGATGATATAAAAATAAGCCAAAAACATGAATTCCCGCCGAACTCCCGTGCCGAGAGCGATGCGACGACATTACGTTCAGCCCGATCAGAAAGGGCTGAGCGACTGATCGCCGCGCAGTGATTAATTCTCTTTCCGTTACTCAACCTGTCCCTCCGACTGATTGGTTGTCTGCACGAGCGGAATCATGGGCGACTCCGTTTGTGCTGCCACCTGAGGCGCATCCGTCGGGGATGCCGCTGCTTGAGGCTCTGCCGCAACCGGAGGGGCTGGCTGCGCCTGGGCTGCCGGCTGCGGTGATGCCTGAGGCGATGCCCACGGGCGTGCGGGCTTTACCCGGGCATGGGCCTTTGCCACGGTCCTGGGCTGCTGTGCCGTGACCGGGGCGATCTGTGCGGTCGTCCCGGGGGCTGTCTGCGCTTGCGGCTGGGGCAGTGATTGCGGCACCACCTGCGGGACTGCCCCTGGCGCAGAGGAGGACATCTTCCGGCTGCTCATGAGCCTCTTGGTGATGGCCGCTGCCTTGGCAGGCTCCATGTAGGCGAGGATGCCGCCCGCTATCTCGCCCTTCAGGCCCAGGAAGACCTCGGTGGCCACCTCGATGTCCATCTGGTTCATGAGCGTGGCGGCCGCATTCGGCTTCATGGAGGAATAGATCTTCACGAGGTGCTTGGTGCGCTCGTCGCTGATCTGCCGGTACATGGCGATCTCGGCCTTGACGCTCGTCTCGAGCTGGGAGAGGCGCCTGATCTTCTCGTCGATCCTGCTCTCCAGGAGCTGGAGCTCGCGCTGCCTGACCCTGAGGAGTTCTTCCCGCTGCCTGAGCGCCTCCATCTGTGCCCTCGCGTCCTGTGCCGGCTCCTTGCGCACGGCGTTCTGAGGCTGCTTGTCTTCGGCCGCGGAGAGTGTCTCCAGGGAAAAATACGCACCCAGGAACATGAGGTTCACCGCAACGGCGATGAGGAGGACCTTTTTCACGTTCACGTTCCTGACCCAGTGCATCATCACCTGCAGTGATCCCGTAACTGCTGCGAGGGGGTTCTTCATACTCGCCTCCCATGTCGCATGATCGCGATCTCGTCAATGAACTGCATTTCCTGCCTCGACTGCTCCTGTATGTACCGCTCGAGGTCGATCTCCCGGAGACGATCCATAGCCTTGTGCTCCTGCTTTGCCTTGAGCAGTTCTTCGCGCTTCTCGTCCAGGAGTTTTCTGGCCTGCGCGATGAGCCTGTCGATCCGCTCCACCTCGTCTTCCAAAAAGGCGATGTAGTGGGTGTAGGACTTGACGTCCCGGGCAGGGATGCCCGCTTCCATCTTCAGCATGAGGTCGAGGACCTTGTGCATCCTCTGGGAGAGCTTGTCCGCCTTCATCCCTTCGAGGTCCTGGAGCTTCTTCTGGGCCTTGGAGAACTCCTGCAGAGCCAGGTCCTCCCGGATCTTCCTCACCCTGGACAGCGTCTCGAAGCGGAATCTGAACCCCATGCCTTTCTCCCCTTACGCCACGCCCGTCAGGAGCATGCGCATCTTGGCCACGGACTCCTCCAGGCTGACCTTTGCATCGATCTCCTGCCTGAGGAAGCCGTTGATGGCGTCGATATACCTGATGGAGGTGTCGATCTGTGCATTGTTGCCCGCAACGTAGGCGCCGATGTTGATGAGGTCGCGCGCCTCCTCGTAGACGGCCTTGTACTCGAGCATCTTGCGGGCGAGCTTCAGGTGCTCCCTGCTCACGATATCGTTCATCACCCTGCTCACGCTCCGCAGGACATCGATGGCAGGGTAGTGGTTCCGCGCCGCCAGGTCCCGCGACAGGACGATGTGACCGTCCACGATGGAGCGGACGGTGTCTGCCACGGGCTCGTTCATGTCGTCCCCTTCCACGAGGACCGTGTAGAGCCCGGTGATGCTTCCCTTTGTGGAGGAGTTCCCGGCCCGCTCCAGCAGCTTCGGCATGCGCGCGAAGCACGAGGGCGTGTAGCCCTTGGTGGTTGGCGGCTCGCCCACGGCCAGGCCGATCTCCCGCATGGACATGGCATAGCGGGTGACCGAGTCCATCATTAAGAGCACGTCGAGCCCCTGGTCCCTGAAATACTCGGCAATGGTGGTGGCGAGGAGCGCCCCCCGGATGCGGATGAGGGCCGGCTGGTCCGAGACCGCAGCCACCACTATGGAGCGCTTCAGTCCCTCGGGGCCCAGGTCGCGTTCGATGAACTCCTTGACCTCGCGGCCCCGTTCGCCGATGAGCGCGATCACGTTCACGTCCGCCTTGGTGTGGCGTGCCATCATGCCCAGGAGCACGCTCTTGCCCACACCGGAGCCCGCCATGATGGCGATGCGCTGCCCCTTGCCGATGGTGAGCACGCCGTTGATGGCCGAGATGCCCAGGTCCAGGGGCTGGGAGATCCGCTTCCTCTTCAGTGGGTTCATGGGGTTCCCGTGCAGGGGCATTTCCTCCCCCATGGTGAGGGGGCCCATGCCGTCGATGGGATCGCCCATGCCGTCGATGACTCTGCCCAGGAGGTCCTTTCCCACCTTCACCGTCGGCTGGGACTTCCTGGCTATGATGGTGCTGCCCGGTCCTATGCCACCCAGGTCGCCCAGGGGCATCAGCAGCACGCGCTTGTCGCGGAAGCCCACCACCTCGGCCATGATGGAGCAGTTCGACCCCTTCGAATAGATCTCGCACATCCCTCCCATGGAGCTGCCCGGGCCGTGGCCTTCCACCACCAGGCCAACGATGTTCGTGACCTTGCCGCGGACCTGGATGGGGTCCGCTTCCCGGAGGCAGGAGAGGTATTTTCTGAACTCAGGCATTGTCGAACAGCACGTCCTTCAGGTGCTCGATCTGCGATCTGATGGTGGCGTCGATGTCGCCGAACTCGGTCTCGATGACCGCGCCGCCGCGTCCAATGGAGCTGTCGTCGACGATGATGATGTTCTTCCTGCTGGTGAGCTTCTTTGACAGGATGTCCTCGATCTCCCGGATGTATTCGAAGTCCGAAGGGTTGAGGCGCACCCGGACCTCCTCGGTCTCCATGAGGTGGCCGCTCGCGGCGCGGACCGTGTCCAGGATGACGTCAGGGGAGAGCTGCACCTGGCGGTGGATCACCTTTTCCGCGATGAGGATGAGGATCTCCAGGATCTGCTCCCGGTACCTGTCCAGCATGGCGGTCCTCGCGGCTGCGAGCTCGTCGATGGCCTTCCTCAAGGCTTCGAACACCGGCTCGGCCTTCTTCAGCGCCATCTTCCGCCCTTCCTCCTGGCCCTTCTGCAGGCCCAGGTTGTAGGCCTCCATCTCGATGGCCTCTTTTGCGGCCCTGGCGTCCTGGATGACGGTGCCGGGGTCCGGGACCATCTCCTTGTTCACCTTGGGCTGTGTCCGCGACTCCATCTCCTGGACGGAGTAGGGGGATACCTTGGCCGAGCCGCCCTTGAGAATCTTAGACGAGGACATCCTCTCCGCCTTTCCCGCCGATGACGATCTTGCCGCCGGCCTCGAGCTTTCTCACCACGCGCACGATGCTCTGCTGGGCGTTCTCCACGTCCGAAAGCTTCACCGGGCCCATGGCTTCCATGTCGTCCTGCAGCATCTCCGCCGCGCGGGCAGACATGTTCTTGAGGATGAGGCTCTTCAGGGTGTCGCTTGCGGTCTTCAGAGCCAGCGCCAGCTCCTCGTTCGTGATCTCCTTGAGGATGGTCTGGATGCCGCGGTTGTCGATGCCCGCGATGTCCTCGAACACGAACATCTTCTGGCGTATGCCTTCCGCAAGCTCCGCGTCCATCTCCTCCAGGACCGAGAAGATGTTGTTTTCCGTGTTGTGGTCCAACTGGTTGAGGATTTCGGCAACGGTCTCCACACCGCCGAGCTTTTTGCTCTCGGTGGAACCCATGGACTCGATCTCCTTGCGCAGGACCTGGTCGAGGTCCTCGATGATGGATGCCGGAACCATGCCGAGATTTGCCATACGGAAGATGATCTCGGGCTGGAGCTTCTCGGGGAGCTCCTTGATGATCTGGGCCGCCTTCGCGTATTCGAGGTGCGCCAGCACCAGGGCGATGGTCTGGGGGTGCTCGCCCTTGAGGTAGTCCACCAGGATCAGGGGGTCGACGCCCTTGAGCGAGGAGAAGGCCGTGGTGTCGGTGGCCAGGGAGATGGACTCCAGGATGGGCTTCGCCTTTTCGTTGCCGAGGGCCGATACCAGGGCATCCTTGAGGTAGCCGATGCCCTTGCCCGTGACCCCGCTCACCTGGGAGCTCAAGGTCGCGAACTCGTCCATGACGTCCTGGACCACGTTCACCGGGATGGTGGTGTCCTCGAGGCTCGCCATGCGCTTGCCCAGCAGCTTGATCTCGTATTCGGTCAGGCCCTTGAACACGTTTCTGGTGAATTCATCCCCCATGGCCATGAGGAACACGGCCGCCTTCTGGGGGCCGTCGAGTTTCTTGAGCTTTGACATCAGACGTTCTCCTGCAGCCAGCTTTTCACCACCGCGGTGGCGGTGTTCATGTCATCCTTGGAGCCTTTTTCGATGGCCTTGCGCTTTCCCTGCACCAGGCTCTTCGCTTCATCGCCCTTGACCATGGCCTCGATCTGGGGAAGATCCTCGGCCCCGAGCTCGGGCAGGGATTCGGAGGAGGTGACGTACTGCCTCCTCTGGGACGCCCGCTCGACCACCTTGAAGGAGTTCACCAGCCAGCGCATGAGCGGCCTGACCACGAAGAGCAGGATGATGAGCGTGCTGATGAGGAAGAGGACCGGTTTGGCAAAGGCATAGATCAGGTCCATCTTCTTTTCCTTCTCCGCCAGGGCCATGACCTCCGGGCTTTCCTGGGCAAAGGGCATGCAGGAGATGGAGAACTGGTCTTCCCGGTCCGCGCTGAAGCCCACGCTCTGCTTCACCGCATCCTCGATGCGCTTGAGCTCGTCGGCGCTGCGCGCCACGAAGGCCTTGCCGCCCTTGCCGTCGTCCTTGTAGGTCCCGTCCACCACCACGGACACCGTGAGGCGGGTGACCTTGCCCGGCGACTTGACCCGCTCGACCTGGTTTCTGCCGATCTCGTAGTTCCTGACCACCGTGTTCTGGTTGTTGCCGCCGCTCTCCGGCAAAGCGTTCGGTCCACCCCTGCCGGTGGGCAGGTTGGACTGGGTGCCGGCGAGGCCCGCTGCGGCGCCAGCGCCGCCCATGCTCGCGTTCTTGAGCTCCTCGCTCCTGACCACATGGATCTCGGGGTCATAGTTGTCTTCCACATTCTTGACCATGTCCATGTCCACGTCCGCGCTGACCTTGACCACGGACGTGCCGGGACCGAGGATCTTCTCCAGCAGGTCCTGGGCATGAGACTGCAGGGCGCTCTCCATGGAGCGCTTCACGTCGAGGTAGTTGTTGGCCAGCGAGATGGCGGGGGAATCCTTCTTGCCTTCGTAGAGCACCTTGCCGCGGACGTCCACGATGCTGATGTCCTCGGGGTCGAGCCCCCGCACGCTTTTGGCCACCAGGTACACGATCCCCTGGACCTGGCCCGCGGGTATGGTCTGGCCCGCCTTGGGCTTGATGACGATGGAAGCCTTCGCGGGCTTCTCGTCTTCCACGAACACGCTCTCCTTGGGCAGGGCGATGTGCACTCTGGCATAGTCCACCTGCTCGAGGGACATGATGGTGTTGGCCAGCTCGTTCTGCAGAGCCCGCTGATAGTTGATCTTCTGTACGAACTCCGAGGTGGAGAAGCCCGTCTGGTCGAAGAGGGCGAACCCCTCTCCCGAGCCGCCCTTGGGAAGGCCCTTGGAGGCGAGGCTCAAGCGGGTCTCGTAGACGTTCTTTTCGGGGACCATGATCCCGGTGCCGCCCTTTGTGAGCTTGTAGGGGATGCGGTTCTCCTTGAGGCTCTGGACGATGAGCGAGGCGTCCCCTTCGTCGAGGTTGGTGAAGAGGTACTGGTATTTGGGCTCGAACGCCCACATGAGCGACACGATGAGGACGGCCACCGCCATGCCGGAGGCAACGAGCCACACGAGCTTCTGGACCGTGCTCGTCTTCGTGAACCAGGCCGATAGGGTGTTGAACGAATCCTGCAGGCTCATCTCAATTGCGTGAGCTGATTATAGGCATCGATCAGCTTGTTGGTGACCGCAACCAGGAGGCGGATGTCGATGTCGGCCTTCTGCATGGCGATCATGGTTTCGTGGATATTGCCGCTTTCGCCCCTGGCGAGCGCAACCGCGGAACGGTTCGCCTCCATGGCCTGCTCGTTGGCGGTGTTGACGGCGTCCTTGAAGACGTCCAGGAAGGTCGTGGCCGGGGCCTTGGGCTTCTGCCCGATCCCGTTATCGATCTGCAACCGTGGAAAATCCGACAGCTCTATGCGCATCAGTTCCTCCCAATGGCCAGGGCCTTCAGGGCCATGTCCTTCTGTGCCTTGACTGCGGTGGTATTGGCCTCGAAGGCCTGGGTCGCACCGATCATGTTCACCATCTCCTCCATCAGGTTCACGTTGGGCAGGGTGACATACCCCTCCGCGTCCGCATCCGGGTTGTTCGGGTCATGGAGCCTCTTCCCGGGTGTCGGATCATTGACGATGCCCTCGACGGTGACCGCGCTGAGCTGGTTCTCAAAGGAGTTCTCCCGGAAGATCACGTCCCTGCGCTGGTAGGGCCCGCCGCCGTCCGTCCTGGTGGTGTGGGCGTTGGCGATGTTGGATGAAATGACGTTCAGCCGCGTTCTCTGCGCGGCCATGCCGCTGGCACTGATATCCATTGCTGTGAAGAGGTCCATTATCTTATGCTCCTTATGACATCCTTCAATGCCGTCAGCTTGCCCTCGATGATCTGGGCTGATGCGCTGTAGAGGATCTGGTTCTGGTTGAGCTTCATCATCTCCCGGTCGAGGTCGACGGTGTTGGAGTCGTTCCCGATGCGGGAATAGGGGTCCTCCGTGACCTGGAAGGTCTTCCCTGCCCCGGCGCCGGGCGAGGGGATGTGCGCTGCCCTCGTGGTCTTCATCTGCAGGCGCGAGCTCAGCTCGTCCTCGAAGGTGGCCTCCCGTGCCTTGTACCCGGGGGTGTCGATGTTGGCGATGTTGCTGGAAATGATCCCCTGCCTGAAGAGGCGATAGTTCATGACCTTTGCAAGCTCCGATATTTCATGACCGAATATACCTGGCATGGCTCCCTCCACTGGAGATAAAATTAGCAATACTCATACCAAGGGAGAAAAAGGGCTGTTTATGCGGGTCCGGGCTATTCTTCCCCGCCGGAGCCGGCAGGATCAGCGTCGGAAAATTGACCATTCCCCGAATATTCGTTGAGTTTGTTGCGCAGGGTGCGGATGCTGATGCCCAGGAGCGTTGCCGCCCTGGTGCGGTTGCCGTCCACGCTCTGGAGGGTGGACATGATGAGGTTCTTCTCCATCTCGTGGATGGTGGTGCCGGCGGCCAATGCAGGCTGGAAGCTCTCCTGCGTCTCTTCCATGCCCAGGGTGACCGAGTCGGCGGGGATGCTCGGGCCGTCGGTGAGGATCATGGCGCGCTCGATGGCGTTCTCGAGCTCGCGGACATTGCCGGGCCAGGAGTAGCTCAGGAGGGCGTCCCTCGCGCCGGGTGTCAAGGATTTTTCGCTCATGCCCTCCCGCTGGGCGATCTTGGCGATAAAGTGCGAGGCAAGGGGGATGATGTCCTCCCGCCGGGAGCGCAGGGGCGGTATCTTGATGGGGATCACGTTCAGCCTGAAGTACAGGTCCCTGCGGAACGATCCCTCGCGGATGTCGTGCTCGATGTCGCGGTTGGTGGTGGCGATCACCCGGAAATCCACGCTGATGGGGGCCTTCGATCCTACCCGGTCGATCTGCCGCTCCTGCAGGACCCTCAGCAGCTTGGCCTGCATGCCGCCCGAGATCTCCGTGACCTCGTCCAGGAGGATGGTGCCGCCGTGGGCGAGCTCGAACTTCCCGACCCTGGTGGCGTACGCGCCCGTGAAGGCGCCTTTCTCGTAACCGAAGAGCTCGCTCTCCAGCAGGGTATCCGGGATGGCGGCGAGGTTGATCCCCACGTAGGGGCCGTTCGCGCGCTTGCTCATCCTGTGGATGTAGCGGGCGACGACCTCCTTGCCCGTGCCCGATTCCCCTTGGATGAACACCGGGGCGCTCGTCGGGGACACCTTGTTCAGGACCTCGATGATCTTCTTCATGCCCGGGTCTGCCGCGATGAACGAGCCGGCCGACGGGCCCGGGCCTTTGGTCGAGCCCAGCAGGGCGTTCAGGACCTGCCTGAAGTCATCCGCCCGGAAGGGCTTCTTCAGGTAGTGGGCGGCGCCGGCCAGGATGCACGGGTCCGAGCCGTTCACGCCGGTGGCCACGATGTCGATGGACTGGTACACCTGTTTGGTGCCCTCGATGACGTCGAGGAAATCGTCCGAGATGATGGCGATGCTGTGGGCCTTGGGATTGATGGCGCCCAGGAACTTGTCCTTGTCCGTGAACGGCTGGGGTGTCTCGCCCATCTCGTCGATGAGATCCGCCAGGATGGTTACAGTGGACTTGTCAGGGTCGAGGATCGCGATGCCCATGAGAGCCTACTTGCCTCCGAACCGGGTGATGAGTCTCGTGTATTCGTCCACGTCCGTGCCCAGGGCCAGCTCGTTCAGGGAATTGACCGCGAGGTTGCGCAGGGTGGTGTCCTTGCTCCGCTGGATGACGAAGTTGAGCAGCTTCGTGGCCTCCTGGGCGTTCCCCTCCCTGGCGTAGGACTCTCCCATGTGGAACCAGACCCACTCACGGTAGGCGGTCTGGGGGTAGGAGTCCAGCAGCCTGCGGTAGAGGTCCCGGGCGCTTGCCTGGTTCCCCGCGTCCTTGTACAGGTTCGCCCTGAGGTACAGTGCCTTCTCGACCACCGGCGAGGTGGTGGTGGAGGCGACCACCCGGTCGAGGGCGGCGGCCTCCCGGGCCGTGTCTCCCATCCTGCCGCAGGAGTCGGCCAGCAGGAAGAGGTGAAGGAGCGCCCGTTCGCCGCCTGCATTGGCCGAGCTCTCGAGATAGGGCACCGCCTCGGCGAAGCGGTTGGTGCAGTAGAGGAGCTCTCCCTTCATCCCCAAGGCCCTCGTGATGCCTTTCCCCTGGGGATAGTCCCGGATGTAGCGCTCGTTGAACTCCATGGCCTTCGTGTAGTCGCCCCGCTGGTGGTCGATGGTGACGAGCCAGGTCAGGGCGTCTTCGGTCCAGGGGGAAGCGATACCCACGCAGGAGAGGAACAGGGGGCGGGCCTGGTCGAGATAGCCGAGCCTGGTCATTGCCTTGCCCAGGAGGAAGGCGGCCTCGGGGTTCGTGAGGTTCTTGATGAAGCTGTCCTGGTACTGGGTGTAGATGTCATAGACGAGATCGTACTTGCCGGCAGCATCGAGGCTGGCCGCCCAGGTCACGATGCACTGCTCCGCCTCGGTCTGCGCATACCTGTGGATGGGGTCGTCCTTCTTGGTGTCGGACCAGGCCACCTTGTATGCCTCCAGGGCGCTGTTGAAGTCGCCCTTCACCGCGTACACCTGGGCGATGCGGAGCTTGATGATGGCGCTCAAGGGGCCTTCCTGGTATTCCCTGGTCGACCTCAGGTCCTCGTATATGAACATGATCTGGCGGAAGGCCTTGCTCGAGAGATTGCCGTTGGCCGCCAGGTCCTTTTCCTGAATGATCCGGGCGGTCTTGAGCTTCGCGAGCACGTTGCTCTCGGTCTGCTGGGCCATGTTCTCCACCTGGGACAGCACGCCCACGGCCGTGTCCTTCTGCCCCAGCTGATAGGCGCAGTCGCCCAGCGAGATGAGGTAGTCGGACCGGTCCTCCTTGGGGCTCAGGTTTACCGCCAGGAGGAGGTACTCCCTGGCCATGGAGAAGTCCCGCAGCTTGTAGGCGGCCTCGGCCATGCGCGCATAGCGGCCGGGCTCTTCCATGAAGAGCTCCGGATTCTCTGCGAAGAGCTTGCGGTAGATGTCGAGCGCCCTCTGGGGGGCGTTGAGCCCCAGGAGCATGTCGGCCTGGACGGCGCTGTAATACGGGCCCAGGCGGGCAGGGATGCCGTAGCTCCGGAGAGCGTCAAGCATTTGCCGTTCCTGTACGAAGGCATCCTGGAACCGTTTTTTCCGGTTCGTGATGTCGATCTCCATGAGGTAGGCCTCCGCCGCGATGTCGGGTGACGTGGAGGACTTCAGGAACCTGATGTTCTTTTCGGCATCCGAGTACATATGGGCGCGCACGAGCATGTGCGAGTATTCCAGGAGGAGGGCCTCGCGCCGGATCCCGAGGCTCGTGGCCTGGATCCCGCGGCCCATGAATTTCAGCGCCTTTGACGAGTACGACTCCATATAATAGGGATAGGCGATCTTCCAGTATGCCCTGCCCATGAGGATGCTCTCGTTGTGATCGAGGGAGTCCTGGAAAGGCTTGAGGATCCGGATGGCCGACGCCACGTCGCCCTGATCGAAGGAGCCCTGGGCGATGGCGTAGATCCTGGAGCGGCTGATCCCCTTCACCGCGGTGATCTTCAGGCTGAGCCTGTTGTCGTCGAGGGGCTCGACCTCCATGTCCGCCTGCTCTCCGGCGAAGCTCAGGCCCAGGGCCGTCCCGCCCTGCACCTTCACGGCCCCGGAGAACCTGAGGTAGGGGACCTTCCCGATCTTTGCCTCCAGACCCGAGCAGCTCACATCGCCCTTGAAGATCAGGTACAGGCGGCTGTTTCTCACATAGCGGACCTCGGGGTGCATGTCTTCGTGCACGTAGATGTCCACCGTGAGTCCCTTGGCGCTCGTGCTCGTCTGGATGTCCACGATGGGGCACGGCACGAGCGGCTCAGGGTCCAGCTTGATGTCCAGCGTGTAACGGAAAGGCGGCCTGTCAAAATACGTGCCTTTGTAGGTGAACGGGCGCTTCAGGGTGAGGTTGGCGGTCTTCCCGTCGAAGCTGAGCCTTTCCATCCCCCCCTTCTCCGACAGGGTCATGGGATTCCCGACAGTGTCTGGAAAATTGACGATCAGGGACTGATCCTTCTGGGTCACCTCGGGTCTGAGGGGCTTGCCGAGGTTGAAGACCACCCGTACCCGGTCCTGGCCCCCTCCCACCTGGACTGCTTCCGCACAGGCCGGGGAGGGCGCCGTGAGCCATGTTGCAGCCCACACCATAAGTGCCGCCCACAGGTACCTTGTCTTGAAATGGGTTATCGCACAATTTTTCACTCCCTTAGGGAATACAACTTCTGTGCCACCTGGAGCTGCCGCTGCTTGGGCACATCGGGAGAGATGGGGGACAGGCGGCCGGGAAGACCGCGAAAACAAGGCCCCGGCGGGGCGGGGAAGGGGTGTTAATCCAGGCTTACCTCGACCGGCTTCTGGAGGTTCTGCTTCTTGATCTTCTCCACCAGCGTCGTACGATTGACATGGAGGAGCTTGGCTGCCCGGTTCTTTACCCAGTTGCTCCTGGTGAGCGCCTGCATGATGATGCTTTTTTCGAACTCGCTGACGGCCGTTGAGAGGTCGATGCCGGTCTCGGGAAGGTCGATCACGGGGATCACCGACGCGGGCTGGGGTGTCCCGTTGGCGAGCCTCTCCGGGAGGTCGTGCACATCCACCTCGGTGCCTTCGCACAGGACCAGCACGCGCTCCACCAGATTCTCCAGCTCGCGGACGTTCCCCGGCCACTTGTAGCTCATGAGCATGCTCATGGCCTTGCGGGTGAAGCCGGTCACCTGGCTGTTCTTTTCCTGCCCGTACTTTGCCATGAAGTGCTTCACGAGCAGGGGGATGTCGTCCTTCCGCTCCCTTAAGGGGGGGAGATTGAGCGGTATGACATTGAGCCGGTAGTACAGGTCCTCGCGGAACCTTCCCTGGGCAACCTCTTCCTCGAGGTCCCGGTTGGTGGCCGCGATGATCCTCACGTCGGTCTTGATGGATTTGACCCCGCCCACACGCTCGAACTCCCGCTCCTGGATGACCCGCAGCAGTTTGACCTGGAGGTTCGGGCTCATCTCGGAGATCTCGTCGAGAAAGATGCTTCCGCTGTTGGCCAGCTCGAAACGGCCGATGCGCGTCCGGAAGGCGCCGGTGAAGGCGCCCTTTTCATGACCGAAGAGCTCGCTTTCCAGCAGCTCCTCGGGGATGGCCCCGCAGTTGACGGGCACGAAGGGGTTCTGCGCCCGGGGGGAATTGTAGTGAAGCGCCCTGGCCACGAGCTCCTTGCCTGTCCCTGACTCGCCCAGGACCAGCACGGTGGAATCCGTGGAGGACACCTTGTCGATGAGGCTGAAGACCTTCTGCATCCTCTCGGATGAGCCGATGATGTTTTCGAACTTGTACTTGGCCTTGAGCTGCTGCTTGAGATAGGTATTCTCTTCCTGGAGCGCCAGGTGGTCGAGGGCCTTCTTCACCACGACCTTGATCTCGTCCGCCTTGAAGGGTTTGGTGATGTAATCGTAGGCGCCGAGCCTCATGGCATCCACCGCAGTCTTGACGGAGCCGTGGCCGGTGAAGATGATGCCGATGCAGTTGATCCGGTTCTCAACGAGGTAGCGGATGACGCCCAGGCCGTCGAGCTCGGGCATCTGGAGGTCGGTGAGCACTACATGAAAGAGATCCTGGGAGAGTTTTGCAATGGCGTCCTTGCCGTTCGAAGCGGTGCTGACATTGTACTCTTCCTGGGAGAGGATCTCGGAGAGATAATCCCTGTTCTGCCCTTCGTCATCGACAATAAGTATATTATGTGTGCTCATACCGGCCTATTGTTAAAACAATAACATATTACCCATGATGCGTCAATATCCAGACGCTCATGGAAACGAGAATTACGAAGAAGAGCAGCGGAATGAGATTACTTGCCGCCCACGTTCACCCGGTCTCTCATGTCCTTCCCGGATTTGAAGAAGGGCAGCGTCTTTTCTTTTACCTGTATCTTCTCTCCACTCTTGGGGTTTCTGCCGATGTAGGGCTTGTAGTCCCTCATCACGAAGGAGCCGAACCCCCTGATCTCGACACGGCGGTTTTCCTTCATGGCATCGACCATGGACCCCAGGATCGTGTTCACCATGGCCTCTGCCTTTTTCGGATGAATTGCCATGCGCATGGACAGCTCTTCTATCAGTTCTGATTTGTTCATGTGTTCCTCCTGACCGTAGTATACACAATAAATTATAAGGGGTTGTGAAACTATGTCAAGTTTTTTTGCGCTATTTTAAAGTCTTATGAAGTTTCTGTATCTCCAGGGGCTTGAGTTCTCTCACCTCTCCCGGATGGATGTCGTCGAGGGTGATGGGGCCCACGGATATCCGCTTGATGGAGGAGACCTTCAGGCCCACGGCCTGCGCCATCCTCTTGATCTGGTTCTTCAGCCCCTGGCGGAGGGTGATTTTAAGCGTGGTGCCCCGGGAGCTGGTGCGCAGGGACTCGATGTCGGCCGGCCTCGTCCTGCCCTCGTCGAGATCGATCCCTTCACTCATGGCCTCGATCTGGCCCCCTCGGGCCTGCGGCGTGACTTTCACAATGTAGGTCTTGGGCACGTTGAACGAGGGGTGGTGGAGGGCATGGGCCAAGCTGCCGTCGTTCGTCAGGAGGAGCAGCCCCTCGGCGTCGAAATCGAGCCTGCCGATGGGAAACACCCCTGCGTATTTCCGGGGGATGTGATCGCGGACGCAGGGCCTGCCTTCGGGGTCGTGCATGGTGGTGACGACGTTCCTGGGTTTGTACATGGCCAGGTACACGGCCTTCTGCGGGCTCACCGGCTTGCCGTCCAGGGTCACCAGGTCGCTTTCGGGGTCGATGCTGTCTCCCAGGGAGGCGGGCCTGCCGTTGATGCACACCCGACCCTCCCGGAGCATCTCGTCGGCCTTTCTCCGCGAGATCTCCCCGGTCGAAGCGAGGTACCTGTTTATCCGTATCCCTGGCATGGTGCAACTATATACTGAAAACAGGGACGTATGTCTAACTCTGTAATTGTCCGAGGGGCTCCTTGCACAACTCGCACGGCTCGTTGCAGAAGGGCTCGGTGTCGTCGTAGACGATGAGGCCGATCTCGTTCTGAACGCCGTACTTGAGGATGCAGTTGCCGCAGATGAGGCGTCCCAGCGTGTCCACGTACCCCACGATGTTGCGGCTCGGGGAATCGTTCAGGACGTTTTTATACTTGAACTCGCTGATGATCCCCAGCGCTCCGCAGGCAGGGCACTCATATCCCTCTTCCGCTTCCCAGAAGGTCCGGCGGCAGGACATGTTGGGACAGTAGTAGGTGGATACCCGTTTTCTGGTTCTCTCGAAAAGGGACTGTATGATGTCGGAATACATGTTCGGCATCACCTGTTTTTCCTCCTCAGCAGTCTGGATGCCGGCTTCCACGCCCCCCGCAGGTGAACATACCCTGGCGCTCTTTTCCTTACCGATCTTCATCTTGGGCTTTGCATTGGATTTTCTGGCCATCTTCTCCATCCTTTCACTCAAGCATTGAATAAGGTCACACAGGTGCCATTTCAACGCGCCCACCTCACCCTGGCCCCATGAGCCGCCTGCCGCAAAGCAGACCAGGGGCAGTCCAAGTTTCCATGGTGCTGAAATCGAGATGCCGTGACCAGCAAGATTTTCTCACGTGATGCGACAATTCAAAGGGCTGTTTTTCTTTAATTTAATGCTCGAGATCGAGAATTCAAGTGAAAAAATGGCAGAAAAGTGAAATATTATAAAATTCCATGATTCGCATGGACCGGCCAGGGGCCCCGGAGGGCTTCAGGACAGCAGCAGAGGAACGGGGCCGGCGATGTCCATGCCTGCGAGGGTGATGCGGGTGGAGTATACGAGGACCTCGACGCCTTTCGCATGGGCCTTCCTGAGCTCGCTGCCCCACAAAGGGTCGATGTGGTCCGCCGGGCGGAACCGGTGCGCGTCCATGCGCTGTACCAGGATGAGCAGGACCGAGCGCATGCCCCGTGAGATCCCGGACTGGAGCTCCACGAGGTGCTTGAGGCCCCGGGAGGTCACGGCATCCGGGAACATGGCGACCCCGTCCTCCGCATAGGTGCTGCTCTTGACCTCCACCATGCAGGGCGCCAGGCCTTCTCCGCCCAGGAGGAGGTCGATCCTCGTGCCCTCCGAGACTGGCGCCTCGCTCCTCACCTCTGGATATCCCGCGAGCTCGGGGATGAGGCCCGAGACCACGGCCGCCCTGGCCAGGGTGTTCGCCCGCAGGGTGTTGACCACCACCAGGCTCGAGGGCATGTCGATGAGCTCCCAGGTCAGGGCGCACTTGCGGGAAGGGTTCGATGAGCGGGACAGGTACACGCGCCTTCCGGGCTCGGAGCACTTAAGCATCCTGCCGGAGTTGGGGCAGTGGACCGTGACCACCTCACCAGTGGCGAGCTCCACGTCGGCGAGGAAGCGCTTGTACCGGCGCAGGAGCGTGCCGCCGACGAGCTCCGGCCAGGTGACCAGATGGCCGGGCAGGTGAGCCCTGAGCCCTCGGGGACCGCTCACCTAGAGCGTTTCCTGCAGGCGCTTGATGGCGCAGAACGCGCCGCACATGGTGCACACGTCGTCGCGGCCGATCTCGCTGGACTCTCTCAACGCACGTGCCTTGTATGGATCCAGGCAGTTCTCGATCTGCGCCTCCCAGGCCAACGCCTTGCGCGCAGTCGCCATGGCCTTCTCCCTCTCCCGGGCATACGCC
>Ga0208459_1000652_pt1 | contig 36622 bp, 28 predicted proteins | sample AD_UKC087_MetaG_FD_184433 | JGI IMG/M metagenome (GOLD analysis project Ga0208459, IMG submission 184433) | Active sludge microbial communities of municipal wastewater-treating anaerobic digesters from USA - AD_UKC087_MetaG (SPAdes) (version 2) | ecosystem: Engineered > Bioreactor > Anaerobic >... | reverse complement strand
CGCATTGAATGAACTGGAGATTGTTGTACCTTTTCCATGCAATTATGTCTTCTTCCCTTACCTTGTACATAGGACGGATAAGCTCCATGCCCTCATGATTTGTACTCCGAAGTTTGGGCATCATGGTTTTAATTTCTGCCGCATAGAACATGCTCATAAGCACAGTTTCTATAGCATCATTAAAATGATGTCCCAGTGCAATTTTATTGCATCCTGATTCCCTTGCACTTCTGTACAAATAGCCTCTTCGCATCCTTGCACAAAGATAACAAGGTGTTTCTTCCACTCTGTCTACTATGTCAAATATGGGAGTGGTAAAAATCTTTATTGGAATATTTAATATTTCTGCATTTTCTATTATACGTTTTTTGTTGTCATCACTGTATCCCGGGTCCATTAGCAAATATTCGGTTTCAAATTTAATTTCACTGTACTTTTGCAGGTGCTGCATGCATTTGGCCATAAGCATTGAATCCTTGCCTCCTGATATGCATACTGCTATTTTGTCATTGTTTTGTATTAATTTATATTCCTTTACAGCCGAAATAAATCTTGCCCATATTTGTTTTCTGTACTTTTTAATTATGCTTCTTTCTATTTCTTCATAGCGTTCCATTTTATCCTGCTTTATCAAATAAGTTTTGTCACTCAATAATATCCGTTTCTATTATAATGATATAAACATTATATAACAAGATGTTTTTATTGCAACCTATGAAAATGTTTGCTATCCTATAATTGGATTTATAGGTTAAATAATCTTAAGGAGTATTTATGGGAGGAGAAGCAAGCCTCCTTGGAAATATTGGAATAGGGAACTTATTCGGCAATGACTGAAAATTATTGGATGCAAGGCAATGCTTTGTCATTCTGAAGGGTAATCAAAATACCATGTTTTTGTAACAGGGTGACATGAACAGGGTTTGTCAACTGTAAAAGGTGCTTAGCTAGCACCTTTTTTACTGGCCTTATATATGTTGCAGACTGCCTTAGTGGCTGATATGTCTTCATCTATTACGTCATAAAGGTCTAGGCCTTCTTGTAATACATTCATATATTCTGAAAGCATGAAACAGCTGTTATGAAAAACCCCTCCTTTAAGACCTATTTTAGCAGGTCCTTTGAAGTTTTTCTTTTTATATGCAACTTGAGTTAGTTCTGCAAGGTATCTTCCTGCATTTTCTAAAAGCAAAATGGCATATGAGTCTCCTTTATTGGCATAGTCAACTATAATGGGAAAGAGTGCTGCAACCTTGTTTTTTTCGTTGTTGTAAATGAAATTCATTATATCCGAACGTGTAGACCCCCCTATTTCTTTTATCAAAGCCTTGCTCAGGCTGTCAAAAGGAAGAGCCCTGTCGTATTTATGAATTATATTTTTAAAAACCTGCATAACAGTATGATAGCCGCTTCCCTCGTCACCCAGGATATGACCCCATCCTCCAACCATTTCACCTTCACCGTCTTTTTGCACAAAACAGGAAGATCCTGTCCCTGAAATTGCCAGAATTCCGTCCTTGTCTCCAAAATATGCCTTGCAGGCCATTTCTGCATCATTTAAAACTATTGTTTTGATTACAAAAGCACCTTCCACATATTTTTTTATCAGTTCTGCATAGTTGCCTGTTTCCACACCTGCCATTCCAACTGCTATAAGCTGACAGTCTTCTCTGCCAAGCTCATTAACACAGTCATAAATAAGGGATATCAGGTTATTTACAGTCTTCTCCAGGTTTACTGAAGGATTGCCGAATCCTCCTATAAGATTAAAAATCGGACTATCATTAAGATTATAAGCAATCAGCTCAGACTTTGTGCCACCGGCATCAATTCCTATTAAGTATTTCATACGCTCACCACCCAGTTATAGTATAGCAAATATCAATCTGTTTTTCTACATTTTAATGCAAATCTTATTCACTCAATAAAGGTAATAAAGCAGAATTTTTTTTAACAAAAATACTGCTCCATCTATATGAAATGAAGCAGCATTTTTTATTTTATTCTGCATGAATTGCATCTGTAGGACATTCTTCCTCAGCTTCTTTTGTGCAATTCTCGTATTCCTCAGGTATAGGGTCAACCTTCACTGTAGAAATACTTTCGTCATCCAATTCAAAAACACCGGGACATATTGTTTCGCACAGACCGCAGCTTATGCAGGCATCCCTGTCAACTTTTGCTCTCATATATTCCTCCTGATAAATAGTAATATATTGTTTGCTGATTTACACTAATTTATCCAAAGCTTGTTTTAAATCATCTATTATATCATCTGCATGCTCCAAGCCAATGGAAAGCCTTACAAGTCCCTCAGAAATTCCGCTCATTGCTCTTTCTTCAGGAGTATAAGGCGAATGGGTCATGGATGCCGGATGCTGAATCAGTGTCTCAGTATCACCAAGACTTACAGCCAGTGAGCAAAGCTCTACTGTATTCATAAGTTTTCTTCCTGCTTCAAGTCCTCCCTTAACTTCAAATGCAATCATGGCACCTGGCAGCATCATTTGTTTTTTACCAAGCTCATATTGAGGGAAGCTTTTCAGTCCCGGATAGCCAATCCATTCTATTGCAGGATGGCTTTCAAGAAATTCTGCAACCTTCTGGGCGTTTGAGCAGTGCTTTTCCATTCTGACTTCCAGTGTTTTCATTCCTCTGTTGATTAAGTATGCATCAAAAGGACTTATTACAGAGCCGGTCATGTCTTTTATTCCAAATAATCTGACAGTATCCATGAATTCTTTTTTACCGGCTGCAAATCCTGCAATTACATCACCGTGACCGTTTAAATACTTGGTTGCAGAATGAACTACCACGTCTGCACCCAGATCAATAGGTCTTTGTAAATATGGAGTGCAATAGGTATTATCTACTACAACCTTACAGCCTTCAACTTCGTGGGCAATCTTTGAAACTTCCGAAATATCAGTCAGCAGCATATTCGGGTTTGCTGGACTTTCAAGATATACCATTTTAGTATTAGGCTTCATGGCTTTTCTCACGTTTTCAGGGTCTGAAGTATCAACAAAATCAACCTCTACTCCGAATTTAGCCAAACCGTGGTTCAGAAAAGCATATGTACACCCATACAAGGTTTTTGCTGCAATAATATGATCCCCTGCATTTACTATAGACCATATTACTGAAGTAATGGCACCCATGCCTGAAGCCATGGCAACTGCTGCTTCAGCATTTTCCAGTGATGCAAGCTTGTCTTCAACCTGGGAAGTTGTGGGATTTCCAAGCCTTGTGTAGATGTAGCCTTCTTCTTCCAATGCAAATCTTCTGCCGCCCTGCTCAGCGGAGTCAAATATGAATGTGGAAGTTTGATATATGGGAGTTGCTAAAGCCCCATACTCATTAGGTTTGTAACCGGCATGTACCGCCCTTGTTGAAAAATTCATTTTGCTTAACTTATCTTTATTCATTATTTCCTCCTTATAAGAATTATTTGATAAGCAAACGTTCTCTATATAAATTGTATACTACTTTTGAATATAAATCAATCATGTATTTTTTAATATTGTTTACCCATTGGCAAAAACCAAATATGGTGTAACTTTTTCCCGTGCTCCAACAGCTTTGTTATCTTTTAGACCATCTTTAAACTTGTATTTTTTTTAAATAATATTATAATGGAATTACTTGAAAAATGGAGGCTATAATGGACTTTATAATATCGGTTATTATTTTTACCTTATCTTTAATTTACAGCATCCTAAAGCATATTCCCACTCTTGTTCCCCTCTTGATAGGAATGCTGTCTTTTTCCATAACAGCTATTAATAGAGGGTACGGTATAAGAAATGTGATAAAAATGGTACTAAGGGGTATGAAAAAGTCCCTTTCTTTAATACCTATTTTTGCTTTGATAGGAATGATTACAGCTTTATGGAGGGCTTGCGGAACAATTGCTTTTTTTGTTTATTACGGTATAAATATAATGAATCCAAATTACTTTATTCTATATGCCTTTTTATTATCCTGCTTTGTTTCCTTTGCTATTGGTACAAGCTTTGGAACTGCCGGGACAATAGGTATTGTATTAATTGTACTGGCAAAAAGCGGAGGTGTCGACATTTATACAGCAGGAGGAGCTATTATATCCGGAGCCTTCTTCGGGGACAGGTGCTCTCCGGTATCCTCCAGTGCAAATTTAGTGGCTATGGTTACAGGCACTGACTTATATGACAATATAAAAAATATGTTTATTACAGGTGCTCTGCCTTTTGTGGCAGCTGTGGCTGTCTATTTTATTTTATCAAAATATAATCCGATTAATGTGGCAAATAACGGGCTGATAGATAAATTACCTGTTAATTTCAACCTTCATCCAATTACAATTCTCCCTGCCCTTGTAATCTTCCTGCTGGCAGCATTAAGAAAAAATGTTCAGTTTACAATGTTTTCAAGTATACTGACAGCAATTTTTGTATGTCGGTATTTTCAAAATTTTTCTTTTCAGCAGATATTCAATTATATGATTTTCGGATATATGAATACTGACCCTGAACTTTCAGGAATAATTTCAGGCGGAGGCTTAATGTCAATGGTTTCCGTTACATTTGTCGTATTGATAGCATCCTCCTATTCAGGTATATTTGAAGGAACAGGCATGCTTAATGATATTCAGGGTGCTCTGGTTAAAATAAGCAAAAAAACCGGTGTTTACATAACTACTGTCTTTACCGGCGTTATTACATGTGCCTTTTGCTGCAATCAAACACTGCCCATATTGCTTACTCAAGATTTGATGAAAAATATTTATAAAAAAAATGGCCTTACTAAAAGCCATTTAGCTCTAGACATTGAAAACACTGTAATTTTAATTGCCGAGCTTTTCCCCTGGAGCATAGCAATAGCAGTTCCCCTTGCAACCATAGATGTGGGTGCAAGGGCAATTCCCTATGCTGTCTTTTTATACCTGGTACCTTTATTGGCACCTCTTACTCCTAAATTCATAAAAAAGACAATGAATCTCAGTCTGTCTAAATAAGAGCAGCTTCTATTAATAATGCAATCAGCCTTGTTCCCACCCATTGGGTACCGGCTTGATAAGAGGAAGAAATTGTTTCTAGTATTTTCTGATTTGGAAATTAGAGCCAAGGAGGGGAAAGTTTTGAGGGAATTCGTATCCTAATCCCCAGTAGCTGATTCCTCTTAATCCGTATTCCTTCACAGTATCAAATTTCGCCTGGGCGCTTCTTGCATCTTCAAACCATACTTCATGGGCAATTCCTTCTGCATCAGTATAATGAAAATATGGTGACTGGCTTTCATATTCATAATGAATTTCAGCCATGTGCTCATAGGCTAAGTTTATTGCATCCTGAACGCTGAATGTTGCAGCTTCATCACCTTCTTCAAAAGGAATTTTCCAGTCCCTTGCATATATCTGGAATCCCATTAATATTTTATCTCTTGGAATTACTGATACTGCATAATCAAGAACTTTTCTTATTTCATTTAATGGTGATATGGCTCTAGGCCTTCCTCCCCTCCAGCCCCATTCGTAGGTCATGAGAACAACGAAATCCGCAAGCCTTCCATGGGCGGGATAATCGTGAGCTTCATACAAAAGACCAGCTTGCTCGGCACTTAATTTTGGAGCTAATGATGTGGAAACAAAGAATCCTTCATTATGAAATCTTTGAACTGTACTTTCCAAAAATCTGTTGTAGGCTTCCCTGTCCTCAGGAAGAACATATTCAAAATCAATATTTAGTCCCTGGTAACCCTTTTCTCTCATTATGCTGATTATGTTATCCTGGAGTTTATTGACTATGTCCGGATTATTCAAAACAATATTTGCTATGTTCTGGCCTTCAACATTTACAGTAAAATTTACTATTGACATCATGGGAACAGCCCCTTGTGTATAGGACTCAGCTATTGCCGGTTCGTCAGCAATATTTACCAATGTTCCGTCTTCGTTAATAAGGTATGCGAAAGGACTTAAATAAGTCAGATAAGGTCCTGCTTCTCTCACAACGGGAACAGCTTCCGGCCCGAGAAAATATGTAAAGCCATTTACATCTATTTCTGTTTTGGGTCTTTGAGGTATTTTTAGCACATATCCCGGGTATATCAAATCAGGATTCATAATTCTGTTTTCCCACAGCAGTTGTTGTACGCTGACTCCAAACTTCTGCGCAATCTGCCAAATAGTGTCCCCTTGCTGGACAGTATAAGTTATACTGTTAGTTGGTATTAAAAGTGCATGGCCGGGCAGCAAAATGTCAGGATTATTCAACCTGTTAATGTTAACAATATCCTCTATGCTGACATTATAATAACCGGCAATCTGCCACAATGTTTCTCCACTTTGAACAACATGAATATTCATAACTTCCCCCTTTAGTCTCTTTGTAATAATATATTCATTTGTCCAACCTTAATGATAAAAAATAAATGCTGTCGGAGTAATTTCTCTGAAAGCATTTATTTAAAACAGCATTACGTATCAAATTTCAATTAAATCTATAAATTATAGTCTATTCTAGAATTTAACCTGAAATTATTTGTTTTGGAGAAGGAAAAGTGCTGTCACAGGAATTTTTAAACTTTGGCTATGTCTTTTCTGTACTCCATTTTTTCATAATGAATTTTGGGGATATTTTTATATACCTTGCTTCTTGCCTGGTCTAGTGTGGTTCCCAGAGCAGTTACGGCCAAAACTCTGCCCCCGTCCGTAACAATCTTATTGTCACGCAGCTTGGTACCGCCATGAAATATTACTATATCATCATCCACATCATTTAATCCTGTTATTTCCTTGCCCTTTTCATAGCTTTCAGGATATCCTCCTGAAGCTAAAACTACAGTTACGCATTTTTCATCATTCCACAGCAAATCACACTCTGACAAATTGCCATCGATACATTTTGACATTATGTCAATTAAATCTGATTTTAGTCTGGGGAGAACAACCTCTGTTTCAGGATCTCCAAAACGGGTGTTGTATTCCAGTATCTTGGCTTGATTGTTTTCAATCATGAGCCCTATGAACAAGACACCTTTAAAATCAATGCCTTCATTTAGAAAGCCCTCCAAGGTTCTGTCTATTATGTATTTCCTGATATATTTGTTCAATTCCTCAGTAAATATTGTGTTTGGAGAAAAACATCCCATGCCTCCGGTATTGAGTCCCTTGTCTTCATCATATGCTTTTTTGTAGTCTCTGGCGCTTTCCATGGGTATTATACTTTTTCCGTCAACAAAGCAAAGAAGAGAAGCTTCGGTTCCCCGGAGGAATTCTTCTATAACGAGGGTATCTCCTGCATCACCGAACTGTTTTTTGTCCATTATGCTTTTAATTGCTTCTTCTGCATCTTTTATAGTTTCACATATCAATACCCCTTTGCCTGCAGCCAAACCGTCAGCTTTAACAACAATAGGAGGGTTAAATTTGTGAAGGTCTCCAATTGCATTTTTTGAATCTGTATATACTTCGTATCTGGCAGAGGGAATTGAGTATTTCTTCATAAAATCCTTTGAATAGGATTTGCTCCCTTCAAATTTGGCTCCGGCTTTTACAGGACCGAATGCCTTTATACCTTTTTCGTTAAGCATGTCAACCAAGCCTGCTACCAAGGGTACTTCAGGACCGACTACCACCAGGTCAACCTTGTTGTCTACCGCAAATTCAGTTAATTTTTCCAGCTCATCAGCCTTAATGTCAACACACTCTGCTATTTGAGATATGCCTGCATTGCCCGGAGCACAAAAGAGTTTTGAAAGCTGCTTGCTTTGTTTTAATTTCCAGCAAATTGCATGCTCTCTTGCTCCGCCTCCAACTACAAGAATTATCATAGGTCCTCCTAATGTTTAAAATGTCTCATATTTGTGAAAACCATAGCTATATTGTGTTTGTTGCATACTTCTATGGATTTATCATCATTTAACGAGCCCCCCGGCTGAATAATTGAAGTTATTCCTGCCTTGGCTGCTTCCTCAGCGCAATCCGGGAAAGGGAAAAAGGCATCTGATGCAAGAGCTGCTCCCTTTGTGGAATCTTTCCCCAAAAATTCATAAGCATGTTCAATTGCCTGCTTGCATGCCCAAATGCGGTTTACCTGTCCTGGGCCTATCCCTAGGGACTGGCCGTCCTTAACAATTATGATGGCGTTTGACTTTGTATGTTTTACGATCTTCCATGCCATGAGCAGATCTTTCATTTCCTGTTCAGCCGGCTTAGCACCGGTTACTGTTTTTAATTCTTCATCTTCAGGCAAGAGTTTTGAATCAATCTCTTGAACTAATATACCCCCTGCAACCTTTTTAATGTCGCAGGTATATTCGCCCTGCTTTTGTAATATGTTTTCTATTTGCAGGAGCCTTATATTTTTCTTTGCTTTAAGTACCGACAGAGCTTCCCGGCTGTATGAAGGGGCAGCAATTATTTCTACAAATATTTTATTTAATTCCTCTGCTGTCTTTTCATCTATTTCTCTGTTAAAGGCTACAATTCCGCCGAATATTGAAACAGGGTCGGCATCGAATGCTTTTAAATATGCGTCATATATATTGTCGGCAGTTCCTACTCCGCATGGATTTGCATGCTTGCAGGCAACAACACATGGCTCTTCAAATTCTTTTAAAAGCTCCAAAGCCCCGTTTGTATCGTTAATATTGTTAAAGGACAATTCCTTCCCGTGAAGCTGGACAGCAGATGCCAACAGGCCTTCAGCATTTTCAACCTCTTTGTAAAATGCGGCTTTCTGGTGTGGGTTTTCGCCATATCGCATATCTTGAATCTTTTCATACGTCATTGTGTATGTATCAGGCAGGGAACTATCTTTTCTTTCTTTTTTCATATAGGAAGCTATCAAGGTGTCATAATGAGCAGTATGAGCAAAAACCTTGGAGCATAAATAAAATTTCGTATCTAAAGAAACTCCCTTGTTCTCCTTTAATTCTTCGAGAACAATGCCGTAATCTTCAGGGTCAACTAGAACAGCTACATCCTGATAGTTCTTTGCTGCAGACCGGAGCATTGTAGGGCCGCCTATATCAATATTCTCTATTGCTTCCTGCCTTGTAACCCCGTCCTTTAATATTGTCTGCTTAAAAGGATACAGGTTTACAACCACCAGGTCTATTGTTTCAATATTCAGCTCTGAAAGCTGTTTCATATGCTCAGGGTTTTTTCGCATTGCCAGAATACCCGCATGAATTTTGGGATGCAGGGTTTTCACCCTTCCATCCAGGCATTCCGGAAAATTAGTGACCTCGGAAATCCCTATTACCTTAACCCCCGCCTCCTGTAAGGCTCTTTGGGTGCCTCCCGTTGATATAATTTCAATACCCAGATTTTCCAATTCCCGGGCAAATTCAACTATTCCTCTTTTATCTGACACACTTATTAAAGCTCTCATTTTTTCACTCCTTAATATTAACTTTTCTTCCGCTTATTTGTATTTTCCCTTCACAGTAATACTTAACTGCCAAAGGCAGTATTTTATGCTCTATTTTCAGCACCTTCTGCTGAAGTGTTTCGGCTGTATCTTCACAGCTTACTTCTATGGCTTCCTGTATGATTATTGGACCCGTATCTGCTCCTTCATCCACAAAATGAACTGTGGCACCGCTTAGCTTAACACCGTAGTTTATTGCTTCTTCATGCACCTTGATGCCGTAATATCCCCCACCGCAAAAGGCAGGTATCAATGATGGATGTATGTTGATTATACGGTTTTTATACTCTTCTATAAATTTACGAGTTAAAATTTTTAAATATCCTGCCAGTACAACCAGCTCTACACCCCGGCTTTTTAACTCGTCAGTAATTGCATCATTGAACTTGTCAAAGCTTTCGTAGTCCTTCTGCCTTACATATACAGCGTCAATACCGTGCCGTCTTGCCCTTTCCAAACCAAAGGCATCCTTTCTGTTTGATATGACAACTGTTATTATACCATTAATATTTCCCTTCTCCGTATTATCTATCAAGGACTGGAGGTTGGTTCCCGAACCTGAAATCAATACGCCTATTTTCACCTGTGGCATATTTTCAGCCCACCTTCCCTTTTGACAGTTCTTCCAATAACTGCAGGTCTTTCCCCGACGCTTTTTAACCAGTCCATAACATCATCCAAAATATCTTTTCCAAGAGCCAGAACAATTCCGATACCCATGTTAAAGGTACCATACATTTCGTCAATATCTAGATTTCCTTCCTTTTGCATAAGCTTAAATATCGGCAGTACATTGATATTTTCAGTGTCAATATCTGCTGTTATTCCTTCAGGAAACATTCTTGGAATATTTTCGTAAAAACCTCCTCCTGTAATATTTGACAAACCCTTTATTTCAAACTTTGATATCAGCTCAAGTATAAGCTTTGGATAAATTCTTGTGGGTCTTAATAATTCTTCACCCATGGTGGATCCTAATTCCTCCACATACTGGTTGACATCATAATTTTTATGACTGAAAAAAACCTTTCGAACCAAAGAATATCCGTTGCTGTGAATTCCACTGGAAGGTATTCCGATAAGAACATCTCCCTCAATTATTTTTGAGCCGTCTATAATTTTCTTTTTATCAACGATTCCAACACAAAATCCCGCAATATCATATTCTTCTTCACCGTAAAGTCCCGGCATTTCTGCAGTTTCTCCCCCGATCAAGGCACAGCCGGCCTTAACGCAGCCCTCAGCCACGCCTTTGACAATGCTTGCTGCCTTTTGAGGCTTCAGTTTTCCTGTTGCAATATAATCCAGAAAAAATAATGGTTTTGCACCCTGACATATAACATCATTTACACACATGGCAACAGCATCTTCTCCGATTGTGTCATGCTTGTCTGCCATAAATGCAACCATAAGCTTTGTTCCCACACCGTCGGTGCCGGAAACCAATACAGGCTCTTCATATTCGTCCTTGTTTATTTCAAACATGCCCCCAAAGCCGCCAATATTTGAAATCACGCCCTTTGTATGGGTTTTCTTAACATAGTCTTTTATAAGCCTTACAGTTTCATAACCGGAATTTACATCTACTCCTGAATCTTTATAAGTCAGTTTATCCATAATACCTCCTATATTCCGTTGTTTGGCACTTCCATGGGGTAATCGCCGTTTAAACATGCTTTACAGTAACCTTGTGTTGAGCCTGTTGCCTTTAACAAACTTTCCAAGCTTAGAAAATGTAAGCTGTCAGCTTCTATATGCACTTTTATTTCTTCGGTTGTTTTATTTGCTCCTATAAGTTTGCTCCTGTCAGGTGTGTTTATGCCGAAGAAGCAAGAATGGGTTACAGGAGGTGAAGCTATTCGAACATGAACTTCCCTTGCGCCTGCTTCCTTTACCATTTTAACTATCTGCTTGGTTGTCGTACCTCTTACTATGCTGTCATCAACCATGACTACCACCTTATCCTGTACAATATCCTTCAATATGCTTAGTTTTGTTTTTACTCCCTTTTGTCTTAATACTTCTTTCGGCTCTATGAAAGTTCTTTTTGCATATCTGTTTTTTATGATTCCAAGACCATAGGCAATATTTAATTCTGCCGCATAACCCAATGCTGCCGGTGTTCCGGAGTCAGGCACTGAAAATACAAGGTCTGCTTTTACAGGTGCTTCCTGTGCCAAAAGCCTGCCTGAATTGTATCTTGTCTGATATACATTTACGCCGTCCAAATTACTGTCCGGTCTTGCAAAATATACATGTTCAAATATGCATAATTTCTTTTGGGCGTATTTTGTGGTTTTGATGCTGTTAACTCCGTCCTCATTTATAACAACAATTTCGCCGGGCTCGATATCTCTTATGAATTCACCTCCCATAGCGGCAATTCCGCAGCTTTCGGAAGCTAAAAGATATCCGTCCTCTCTTTTCCCCAGACAAAGAGGTCTCAGCCCATAGTTGTCCCTGACTCCTATCAGTTCATTTTCCGTCATGATTGCAAATGCATATGCTCCTTTAACTACCTCCATGGTAGTTTGGATGGATTTAACTATGCTGCCCCTGTAATGTCTTGCAACCAAATTGACTACAACCTCAGAATCAGTTGAAGTCTGAAATATTACACCTTCATTTTCAAGCATATCTCTCAGGGATCCAGCATTCACCAAATTTCCGTTATGGGCTAATGCTATTGACCCTTCCCTGTACCTTGCTACCAGGGGTTGTGCATTTTGCTTTTCGCTATCTCCGTATGTGGAGTATCTAACATGTCCTATTGCAATGTTTCCAATTAATCTGTCTATAATTTCCTGATTAAGAACATCTGCAACCAATCCCATATCCTTGTGAAATTCGATTTTTTTTCCTGTATTTATGGCAATTCCTGCACTTTCCTGGCCTCTGTGCTGGAGGGCGAACAAACCGTAGTATATCAGCTGGCTTGCTATATCCGGATTGTCCGTATATACTCCCACAACTCCACATTCCTCGTGCAGTTTATCTTCATTTAAACCGTAATCATCTAAATACATGGTTTCTCCTTACATTAATTTTTCGTTTAATTTTTTGTCTTTTTCAAATACTTTTTCAGCCATTTGTTTTTTGTAGGCCGAAAATTTATGTCTCAGGTCTTCGTATTTTACCGACAGTATCTGAATAGCCAAAAGCGCCGCATTTTCAGCAGAATTTATGCCTACAGTTGCAACAGGCACTCCCGGAGGCATCTGCACTATTGACAACAAAGCATCCATTCCGTCCAGTTCCGATGATTTAACCGGTATTCCTATAACGGGCAAGGTCGTGCATCCTGCCAGCACACCTGGTAAATGCGCCGCCTTTCCCGCTGCAGCTATAATAAGTTCATAACCGTCCTTGTTAGCATTTCTGGCAAACTCCAAAGCTTCAAAAGGAGTTCTGTGGGCTGATATCACTCTTACTGCTGTTTCTACTCCAAATTCTTTTAAAATATTGTAACCTTTTTCTACAACAGGAAAGTCTGAATCACTTCCCATAACAATTGCTACTTTCATTTTACCTCCGTTATTTAAAGTATTTTACTCCGGATTCAAAAATTCTCTGGTCCTTGTTTCCGGGAATGTTTTTATATATATCCTCCTGAAGTCTTTCCGAATGGGACATCTTGCCCAGAACTCTGCCGTCAGGGCTGGTTATCCCCTCAATTGCCTCTATAGACCCGTTTGGATTATTAAAGCCGTCATAGGTTGGTGCATTGCTTTCATCAACGTATTGAGTGGCTATCTGGCCGTTTGTTTTAAATCTTTCAATCCATTTTTCATTTGCAGCAAATGCTCCCTCCCCGTGGGACACAGGCAGTAAGTGAATATCTCCCAGTCTGCATCCCCTCATCCATGGGGACAAATTACTTACAACCTTTGTTCTGACAAATGTTGATATATGTCTTCCGATTTTATTATATGTTAAAGTTGGATAGTCCTCTTCCATCCCTGTGATTTCACCAAAGGGAACCAGACCTAATTTTATCAGTGCCTGAAAACCGTTGCAGATACCAATAATTAAGCCATCTCTGTTTTTTAACAGGTCTGTGACTGCATCCTTCAGCAGTTCATTTCTGAATACTGCAGCAATAAACTTCCCTGAACCTTCAGGCTCGTCTCCCGCACTGAATCCTCCCGGAAATGCAACAATCTGAGACTGCCTTATATGTGAATTCATTTCTTTTATAGAATCCTTGATATCCTGTGAACTTAAGTTTTTAAACACAAATATTTCTGCTTTTGCCCCTGCTCTATCAAAGGCTCTTTTAGTGTCGTATTCACAGTTGGTTCCCGGAAAAACCGGGATAAATACTCTTGGTTTCGCAATAGATATGGAAGATTTAAAAGTTTTTTCTTCATTGAAGCCGTAGCTTTCAATCCTTCCTGCACCGTCCTTTTTAACAGGAAAAATACTGTTTAAGGGTTTCAGCCAGGCAGACTTGATCTCTTCCAGACTTATACAAATGTTACCGGCTGAAATTTCTTTTTCAACGGTTGTTCTTCCTATTTCAATGCTGTCTTCCAATGAAGAAGTATTTTCTACCTCTAAAATAATATCACCGTAGCTTGCATCAAACCAATCATCGGCAATTTTAAAACCAGTTCTGAATCCAAGCTCATTTCCAAGGCTCATCTTGCTTATGGCAGCGGCGATTCCTCCGTATCCTACAGTGTGAGCGCTTAAAACTACTCCTTTTTTTATTGCTTCATGGATTTCTCCATACTTTATTTTAATATCTTCAAAATCCGGAATATTATTTTCATTCTTTTTAATCTTTACCAATAAAACACTGCTGTTTGGTTTTTTGAACTCAGGAGTAATAACATCTTTTACATTCGCTGCTGCAACTGCAAAACTTATTAAGGCGGGTGGCACATTAAGGTCCTTAAATGTACCTGACATGCTGTCCTTTCCTCCAATGGAGGGAATTTCCATCTCATGCTGTACCTTGTAGGCACCTAACAAAGCACTCAGAGGTTTTCCCCATCTTTCAGGCTCCTTGTTAAGCTTTTCAAAATATTCCTGGAATGTAAGCCGGATATTATTGTAATCTCCTCCCATAGCAACAATTTTGGCAACAGAATGTATTACTGCATAAATAGCGCCATGATAAGGGCTTTCCTTGGAAAGATAAGGGTCGAATCCATGAGCCATGAGAGAGCAGGTGGATGTTACTCCTTCTTCAACAGGAATTTTTGCAATCATTCCTTCTGCCGGTGTAAGCTGTGTCCTTCCTCCCATAGGTACTATTACAGATCCCGCTCCTACTGTTGAGTCGAATCTTTCAACCAGTCCTTTTTGGCTTGCAACATTCAAGTCTTTTAAATTTTCAAGCCAAAGTTCATTTATATTATTATTGTTAAGTTTTCTTTCATATTTTATATTTAGAGGTTCTGAAATTTTTGCACTTGTTTTTTGCCTGACACCGTTTGTATCTAAAAAGTCTCTGCTTATATCAAGTATTGTCTTCCCCCTCCATGTCATTTTAAGCCTTCTGTTATCGGTTACCTCTGCCACAACAGTTGACTGGAGGTTTTCTTCGTGGGCATAGTGGTTGAATTTCTCTGCGTCTTCTTTTCTAACAACAACTGCCATTCTTTCCTGGGATTCGGAAATAGCCAGTTCTGTTCCGTCCAGCCCCTCATATTTTTTAGGTACCAGGTCCAGGTTTATATTTAGTCCGTCGGCTAATTCGCCTATGGCAACCGATACGCCGCCTGCGCCAAAATCGTTGCATTTTTTTATAAGTGTGCTTACTTCTTTTTTCCTGAACAATCTTTGAATTTTTCTTTCCTCGGGAGCATTTCCTTTTTGCACTTCCGAGCCGCTTAAAACTATTGATTCTTCCGTGTGTTCAACAGAAGAACCGGTTGCTCCACCTATGCCGTCTCTTCCTGTTCTTCCGCCTAAAAGTATTACAAGATCACCCATAGAAGGACTTTCTCTTTTAACATTCTCCCTGGGTGCTGCTGCAATAACTGCGCCCAGCTCCATTCTTTTTGCAGTGTAATCAGGGTGGTATACCTCATTTACGTAACCTGTGGCAAGCCCGATTTGATTTCCGTAAGAACTGTATCCTGCAGCTGCTTCTGTTGTAATTTTCCTTTGAGGAAGCTTTCCTTGAAGTGTATCTTCAATTTTTTGCCTTGGATCCGCACATCCTGTAATACGCATTGCCTGGTAGACATAAGACCGTCCAGACAGAGGGTCCCTTATGGCTCCCCCGAGACATGTGGCTGCTCCGCCGAAAGGTTCGATTTCAGTGGGGTGGTTATGAGTTTCATTTTTAAACATTAAAAGCCATTCTTCATTTTTCCCGTCTATATCCACATTTATTATAATGCTGCATGCATTAATTTCTTCGGATATTTCCAGGTCATTTAACAGCCCTTTTTTTCTTAACTCCTTGGCTCCTATGGTGGCCAGATCCATTAAAGTAACATCTCTCTTGCTTTCATAGACAAATTTCTGTGTATTCAGATATTCATCATATGTGCTTTTTATTTCCTCTGTTATTCTTCCTTTTTCAAATTCAATATTTTCTATAACCGTTGAAAATGTTGTGTGTCTGCAGTGATCAGACCAATAAGTATCTATCACTTTGATTTCTGTGATGGTAGGGTTTCTCTTTTCTGTGTTTTTAAAATATTCCCGGCAAAATAATAAATCCTCAAAGCTCATGGCAAGTCCTGCGTCATTTTTATACTTTTTTATTTCTTTAGGGGATTTATTTATAATCTCTACTGTTTCAACATCTTTTGAAGATGGCTGCTCATGGCTTAAGCTAATAGGCTTAGCTATTTCTGCTTCTCTGGAATCAACAGGATTAATGCAGTAATTCTTGATTTTTTCAACATCCTTATCAGACAGCCCGCCTTCAAGAACGAAAACCCGGGCATATTTAACAAGTGGTTTTTCTTTTCCTGTAACGATTTGTGCGCACTGGGCTGCAAAATCAGCCCTTTGGTCGTATTGTCCCGGCAGGTATTCCACTGCAAAATAATTGCCTTTTAGGCCGGCATCTTCATAATACACGGTATCCTGGTTTGGTTCAGAGAATACAGTTTTTACTATATTTTCAAAATCCTCCCGGTCAATGTTTGATACATCATACCTGTTTAGTATTCTAATGCTGCTTAATTTATCAATATTCAAGCCTTCCTTCAAACTGTTTAATAAATTTAATGATTCAGTGTTAAAACCCGGTCTTTTTTCAACAAAAATCCTCTTAACATCAAAGTTCATAATAACCATCCTTTGTTATCATTTTTCAAAATAATAATAACAAATATAGAAACCCTTGTCAACGGTTTCTATATTGTTCTCAATATTAAATTAATTCTTTATTCGTTATACTACGAACTTCCGCATATCTGTACTGTCATTCATTTGTATTATTGTGAACATTTAAAAATATACCGACAAATACATCATATTTAGCTAAATGTTTTTACCGGTTATGAGTAAGGGTATAGGCAGTCATAGACATTGTCAGGGCATGACAAAAACAGCAGCCGTTTTGGCTGCTGTCGACATTATTAAATAAGGTTCAGAATGGTTATTTATTCTGTATACTCTCTTGCTTTCTCTTCGCCCCTCATCACCCTCAAGGCACCGTAAGCCAAAGCTTCCATTTCATTTTCACCGGGCATTATTTCAACATGAGATATAAAAGAAACTCTGTTTTTTATCCAGGAGGTAAGCATCTTAGAATATGCAATGCCTCCTGTGAGAATTATAGCATCTACTTTTCCTTCTACCACTGTAGCCAGATCCCCTATTCCCTTTGCAATTTGATATGCCATCGCTTCGTAAATCAGCTTTGCATATTCATTGCCTTCTTGAATCATTGTCTCTACTTGTCTTGCATCAATGGTATTTAAATATGCCTTCAGACCGCCGTTTCCTCTCAGCTTCCGCTGCATTGTTTTTTTGTCAAATTTACCTGAATAACAAAGGTTTATCAAGTCTCTGCAGGGAACTCTTCCTGCTCTTTCAGGTGAAAAAGGTCCTTCATCATCAGAAAGCAAGTCTACTATCTGACCCTTGTGATGAATATTAATTGATATGCCTCCGCCTAAATGGGCAACAATAATATTTAGATCTTCATATTTTTTCCCGATGCTTTTAGCATATTTTATTGCCATAGCCCTTGTATTTAAAACATGGCTCGTGCTGTTTCTAGGTATGTCAGGCATGCCTGATATACGGGCAATGTCAGGAAACTCATCTGTCATTACAGAATCATAAATATATGAAGGCACTCCTGCTTCTCTTGCAATATCATATGCAATGGGGGCAGCAAGATTTGACGCATGCTCCATAACAGGACGGTTTTCAACTCGGTCAAGCATGAGCTCATTAACAGCATATGCGCCTGATTTTACCGGAAGAAGCATTCCTCCTCTTGCAACTACACAAGATAAGTCTTTTACATCGAATTTCTTTTCTTCCAAATATGATCTGACAAATTCCAATCTCATATGAAGCTGGTCTTGAACATCATCATATTTACTGATTAATTCATCTGGATGACTTAAACTTTTTACAAATACTTCTTTATCATCTTCATATAATGCTATTTTAGTAGAAGTTGAACCTGTATTAACAACAAATATCTTATAGCTCATAGCATGCCTTCCTTTTAAACAGCTTCCATTCCTTTATTGAACGCTTTAATGTTTATATCTACAAATTTTTCTTTTACCTGGTTCCTTATCACAGCTTCCCAGTCAATGTCTGTCAATTGCATTGACTTAATCAGGGCACCCAGCAAAACAACGTTCATTACTTTTTGATTCCCTAATTCTTCAGCTATTTCTCCGGCGTTTATGACCTTTGTTTTTGCTTTTCCTTTAATCAGCTCAATCAATCCTTCAGGATAATCAGCTTTTCCCATCAATATGGGCGCCGAAGCAATTTGGAAATCATTGATTACTACAACACCATCCGGCTTTAAAAATTCAAGCCAGCGAAGTGCTTCCATAGTTTCAAAGGAAACCAGAATATCTGCTTCGCCGATTCCTATAATTGGAGAAGCGACTTCACTTCCATATCTTACTTGAGTTGAAACGCTTCCGCCTCTTTGTGCCATACCATGAATTTCTGACATTTTTACATCATAACCTGCTTCCATAAGGCCAGTGGATAATATTTTACTTACCAATATTGTTCCTTGGCCGCCAACACCCACCAATAAAATATTTTTAGTATCCTTCATTTTATTCACCTACCTTAATTGCCTTTTTAGGACATAACTGCAGACAAAGTTCGCATCCTACACATTGCACTTTATTGATTGAAGATTTCTTTATTTCTTTTTTAAATACTATAGCCGGACAGCCTGTACCTACGCAGATTTTGCATCCTATGCATGTGTCCTCGTCAACCTGGCAGTAACCTGAAATTGGTCCGAATTCTTCGATATCCTCTTTAGAATACTTCTTGAGAGCACATGGATATCTTGAAATAATTACAGATGGTTCGTCCAAATCAAAGGCCCAATTTAGAGCATCCTTAATTGCAGCCTGGTCTATGGGATTTACAGTTTTTACATTTTTAATTCCAAGTGCTCTTACTACAGGCTCAATTTGAACTGTGTCGGTAATTTCTCCCTGAAGTGTATAGCCGGTTCCGGGGTTTTCCTGGTGGCCTGTCATTGCTGTTATTCTGTTATCCAGTATGCATGTTATGGTATTGCTTTGGTTAAAGACCACATCCAAAAGGCTTGTCATGCCTGAATGGAAAAATGTTGAATCTCCTATGGTTGCTACTACCCGTTTGCTATCATTGTTCTTTTCAAATATCTTTTTGGCACCGTGTGCCATGCTTATGCTGGCTCCCATGCATACGCATGTATCAATTGAATTTAACGGAGGTGACCCGCCCAATGTATAGCAGCCTATATCTCCTGTTATCACGGTATTCTTTTTCTTTGACAATTGGTAGTAGAAAGCTCTGTGAGGACAGCCTGCACATAGTGTGGGAGGTCTTCCCACTGCTATTGTTTTGTCATATTCAATAACTTCATTTTCTCTACCGAAAATTGATTTCTTAATAATATCCGGATTAAGCTCCCAGATATTGGTTATTTTTTCTTTGCCTATGCAGGAGATACCTGCCGCCTTGATTTGTTCTTCCATATAAGGCTCTAATTCTTCAATTACATATAGTGTTTTAACTTCCTCTGCAAATTTCTTTATTTTTTCCATTGGAAGCGGGAAAGTAAAACCTAATTTCAAATATGATGCATCCTTGCCAAATACTTCTTTTGCATATTGATAAGCAGCACCTGCAGAAATAACTCCGACTTTTTTGTTATTCCATTCAATGTAGTTTAAGTCGGTTTCATTTGAAAACTTTTCAAGTTCCTTAAGTTTTTTCTCAACTACCGGGTGAGCGGCTTTTGCATTGGCCGGTGCCATAATGTTTTTTTGTGGATTTTTCACGTATGCTTTTACTGGCACTTCAACTCTTTCGCCTGTTTCAACAATTGACTTGCTATGACTAACTCTTGTAGTCATTCTTATCATAACCAGGACGTCATATTTTTCGCTTATATCCATGGCTTTCATTACCATGTCCTTGCAGTCCTGGGAGTTGCTCGGTTCAAGCATGGCTACCTTAGCCATTCTCGCATAGTACCTGTTATCCTGTTCATTCTGGGACGAATGAAGCCCGGGATCATCTGCATTTACCAGTACCAATCCGCCGTTAACACCTGTGTATCCCACTGTAAAAAGCGGGTCCGCTGCAACATTAAGTCCAACGCTTTTCATTGCTGTTAAAGCTCTTGCTCCTGCAAAGCTTGCTCCTATTGCCGATTCTACGGCAACCTTTTCATTAGGTGCCCATTCTGATATTATTTCTTTGTGTGGAGCTATATTTTCCAATATTTCTGTACTCGGTGTACCTGGATAGGCCGCAGCGAAATGGACTCCTGCTTCATAAGCTCCCTGAGCAATTGCTTCATTGCCTGTCATTAATACCTTCATATTTTCCTCCTTTTTTCCCATCTTTTATTTTGCACTGATTATGGTTAAATTCATAATTTCATTTTCAAGACTTTTTATATTATTGTTGATATTTTTTATTTTGTCAATGTCAATATCTTCATCATTCAAATAACTCTTAGTGTTAATTAGAGCATTTTCAAATACTTTCTTAAGTTCTTCAAATTCCTTTAACAGCTCATTGATATGCTTATCCTCTATTTTTTGTTTTTTAGATTCCAGAACAATTTCATTTACAAAGTTTTTCTCTTTGATATCATATAAAATATTATACTCTGGAATTATGCTGTTTATGTTAAACCTTTCTTTCACTTCCATGGCTAACTCTTCTTTTGCTTCTTTTTCTCCATGAACTATGAAAATTTTCCCCGGCTTTTCTTTAAAACCGTCTATCCAGTTTAAAAGAGCGGGTTTGTCCGCATGTCCTGAAAATCCCTCAATATTGTATATTTCAGCATTAACTTTTATTTCTTCCCCTAATATTTTAACATTTTTTTCTCCGTCCAGGAGCCTTCTGCCCAAGGTACCTTCTGCCTGATAACCTACAAATACAATACTGGCTTCCTTTCTCCAGAGATTGTGTTTCAAGTGGTGTCTGATTCTTCCTGCCTCACACATACCGCTGGCAGAAATAATAATTTTTGGTTCTTTGGAAAAGTTTAACTGTTTGGATTCATCTGCTGTTACTGCAAAATGCAGATTTTGAAAATCCAAAGGGTTGTCCCCTTTCATTATATGTTCTTTTGCCTCTTTGTCGAAGGCATAGCTGTTTCTTTTAAATACTTCTGTTGCTTTAACTGCCAGAGGGCTGTCTATATAGACAGGTATCTTTCTCAGTTCATTTTCCTCAGTACCGATTTCATTCAAATGGCTGTCATAGTATTTGTTAAGTTCGTAAATCAACTCCTGAGTTCTGCCAACCGCAAAGGAAGGTATTATTACGCTGCCTCCTCTCCTTGCTGTTTTTAATATAATATTAATAAGCTCTCCTGTTCTTTCATTTATATTTTCGTGGATTCTGTTGCCGTAGGTTGCTTCCATTATTAAATAATCTGCCTTGTTTATCTGAACAGGATCATTTAACAAAGGTTTTTCATGCATGCCCAAGTCTCCGGAATACACCAGTTTAATGGTATCTTCCTCATCTTTTATCCATATTTCAATGATAGAAGACCCTAGTATATGGCCGGCATCATTGAATCTGACAGTGATATTTTCGTCTATATTAATTATTTGATCATATAAAACCGGCTTGAAATACTGAAGGCTTTTTAAAGCGTCCTCCTGTGTGTATAGAGGTTCTACAAATTCCTTCCCTGAACGTTTTGCTTTATTGTTCTCCCATTCTGCTTCTGTCTCTTGAATGTGAGCTGAATCTAACAGCATTATTTCACAAAGGTCATATGCGGGTTTTGAACAATAAATATTTCCTTTAAAACCTTTTTTTATAAGCAACGGAATTCTTCCGCTGTGGTCGATGTGGCTGTGGCTCAATAAAAGGCAATCGATTTCTGCCGGATTTACTGCAAATTCTTCTGCATTTAAATCCTCATCCTTACCCTGATACATACCGCAATCAAGCATTATATTCCTGCCACTTGCCTGTATTAAGTGGTTTGAGCCGGTAACACCATTTACTGCACCTAAAAACCTGATTTTCATATTATACCTCTTTCGGATTAGAACTAAGGATGCTTAAAAAATATTTTAACAACATAATAAGTATGACAAAAAAAATCAAATATGTCAATGGCTTGTACCAAACATTAGCCATAATTAATAAAATAAAAGGTGCCTTCAATTTATAAAAAGCACCTCTGCTTAGGTCATCTCTCAGTCTCGCTGCGCAATTTTGTTTGTTCCTGTCGTCACACAAAATTTGCGCTCGTTGTGAATGACCTACCGGCCATCTGTTCTTCGCCATAGCTCGAACATATGGGGTTAGGGCATCTTTAATTCTCCATTTGTCTTGATAAAAATATGCTTGCCGTCTTAATTAATTTTTCTTCAACTTCAGACATCTTGGAGCCTTTGTCTTTGGACAGGAGTATAACGGCTCCGATTGGATCTCCATGTACCATAATGGGTGAAATAACCTGACTTGTATAATTGTCAGGATTGAATTCATTGGCTGTAATTCTTATTGGCTTTGAAGTTGCATCTGTTTGATAAATCTCTCTGCTCTCGATGATTTTTTCCAGTTCAGGGCTCAGTCTTTTTTCTGTATAATCTTTCTTAGAACTTCCGGAAACAGCAATTACACCGTCTCTATCTGTAATTAATGCAATATGCCTGGTAGTTTCAAATAATGATTCAACATATTCTCCTGCAAATTCAGTCAATTCTCCAATAGGCGAGTATTTCTTTAATATGATTTCACCTTCTCTATCGGTAAATATTTCTAAAGGGTCCCCTTCTCTTATCCTTAAGGTCCTTCTAATTTCTTTAGGAATTACTACTCTGCCTAAATCGTCAATTCTCCTGACAATTCCTGTTGCTTTCATTTGCTCACATTCCTCCAATTACATATATTTTTATGACATTTCTTTTAATATTTTCTATTATTTACACTTTAGCGAATTTTATCCTTACTAGTTTGCCATAATGTTGTAAATATTATCAAAGAATAGAAATATATTATTCATTATAATGGAAGAATTTAAACTTATCAACATTTTTTTACTAAAATTAACAAATTTTTAATTATTTACTATTACTGCATTGCTCTTGAGTTCTTCTAATAAGTCCTGATATCTGTTTGTTTTGTAATACTCAATAAGCTTGTCTTTTTCCGATTCCACTGTTATATCTTCATCAACTATTTTGTCAGTCAGCTTAATTATATGATATCCGTAATCAGACTTAACTGGCTTGCTCACTTCCCCTATTTCCAATGCAAATGCTGCTTCTGAAAAAGGTTTTACCATTTGTGCATAGTTAAAGTAGTCTAAATCCCCTCCGTTTGGTCCGCTTCCGGGATCAATGGACAATTCTCTGGCAATTTCTGCGAAATCTTCGCCCTTATTTATTCTTTCGATAGCTTTTATGGCTTCTTCTTCTGTATTAACAAGAATATGGCTTGCTTTTACCTGAGTATTCATTTTCATTTCATCAAAAAGAGTTTTCAATTCATCCTCACCAGGCAGCAAGCTGTCAATTTTCGTTGTTATATAATTATTAACCAATATTTCTTTAGTCAGCTCTCCTAAAACAAATTCTTCAGTCATATTTCTTTGTTCCAAAAAGCTTTTATAATCTTCGTCGTTTTCAAAATTTATTTTAAAATTTTCCAATGCGTGTTGTTTGTCTTCTTCCGTTACTTCTATTTTTTCTTTTTCGGCTGCATCCAGCAAAAGCAATGAATTAGTCATTTCATTCATTACGTATTCCTCATATATTTCTTTATATGTCATACCTCTTGCTGCCTCTTTTTCCCAGGCATCTTCACCAAATTGATACTCAACATAAGACTTGTAGTATGCTATTGCATCATCATAGTCTTTTTGCATGATTGCCTTGCCGTTAACTGTTGCCATAACACCTTCAACGGCATCCTGGCTTTCTTTGTCTGAACATGCTGTAAATACTAAAGCTATGCACATTAAAGTTATTAAGAATAATGATTTTTTAAATTTGTTCATGTTTTTCCTCCACAGCAGCTGTATCTGCTTTAAAATTATTTAGTATTTCAAAAAATCCTTCCAATTCCTTGAGTAATTTTTCTTGTTCAAGAGAATCTAATCTATATTTAACAATAGGCTCGTTTGTTCCAACAAAGCTTATTTTTTTGTAATAATTTTTAATAAGGAATTCTATTATATTTTGTCCCAGGTCACTTGTTCCGGTCATTTCAATACTTACTGTATTTCCTGCCTGGCTTATTGCTTTTATGTGAAGCCTTTTGCATAGCGATTTAATATAAGATATTTTCAAGAGATTGCCAACCTGAGGCGGAATATTCCCGAACCTGTCTATAATTTCTTCAGTTATATCAAGTATATCATTTTTATTTTCTGCCGCTGCAATTTTTTTGTATATCTCTATTTTTTGCTCTTCATTTTCAATAAATGATGATGGAATGTAGCCGTCAACATTTAAATCCACAGACGTTTCAATATCCTCTTCCAATTGTTTGCCTTGTATTTCCCTTACTGCTCTCTCCAAGAACTTAACATACAAATCATATCCTATTGCCAGCATGTGACCGTGCTGTTCCTGACCCAGTATATTGCCGCTGCCTCTTATTTCCAGATCACGCATGGCAATTTTAAATCCTGAACCGAACTCCGTGAATTCCTTTATTGCCTTGAGCCTTTTATCTGCAACTTCTGAGAGCATTTTGTCTTTTTCATAGGTGAGATAAGCATAAGAAACTTTATTTGACCTGCCTATTCTTCCTCTTAATTGATATAGCTGTGATAGTCCCAAATAATCGGCATTGTCAATAATCAGTGTGTTTACATTGGGTATGTCCATTCCGGTTTCAATTATTGTTGTACATACCAAAATGTCATATTCTCTATTGACAAACTCAAACATTACATTTTCAAGGTGCCGTTCGCTCATTTGGCCGTGGGCTACCGCAATGCGTGCATCAGGCAGAATTCTTCTCAGTTTGGCTGCTGCACGGTCAATGTCGGCCACTCTGTTATGAACATAATAGACCTGGCCCTTTCTTAAGATTTCCTTTTCAATTGCATCCTTTATCAATCCTTCATTGTATTCAATAACATAGGTTTGAATGGGAAGCCTGTCTCCCGGGGGCTCTGATATAATGCTCATGTCCCTTACACCTATCATTGACATATGAAGGGTCCTTGGTATGGGTGTAGCCGACAGTGTAAGAACATCAATGTTGCTTTTGAGCTGTTTTATAAGTTCCTTATGTCTTACGCCGAATCTTTGCTCCTCATCTATTATCAAAAGACCCAAATCCTTGAATTTAAGGTCCTTGGAAAGAAGTTTATGTGTACCGATTACAATATCAGCCAAACCTTTATTAAGCTCATTTATAATTTTGTTTTGCTGATAGTGCGTTCTAAAGCGGCTGAGCATTTCAATTCTAATGGGATAGCCTCTGAATCTTTCAACTAAATTGGTATAGTGCTGCTGAGCCAGAATAGTTGTTGGAACCAGCATTGCCACCTGTTTTGAGTCAGTAACCGCTTTAAATGCAGCCCTCATTGCCACCTCTGTTTTTCCGAAGCCCACATCGCCGCAAAGAAGTCTGTCCATGCAAATGGGTTTTTCCATGTCCTTTTTTATTTCCTTTACGCAGCGAAGCTGGTCTTCTGTTTCTTCAAAGGGAAATTTATATTCAAATTCTTTCTGCCATTCAGTGTCGCCGGAAAATGCAAATCCTTTTGAAACCTTTCTTTCAGCATACAGCTTAATCAGGTCGGCTGCCATATTTTCTATTGCAGCTTTTGACCGTTCCTTGGTTTTTGCCCAGTCTGAGCTTCCCATTTTATTGAGCTTCGGTTTTTCAGAATCAGACCCGATATACTTTTGAATGAGAGACATTTGGTCAACAGGAACATACAGCCTGTCTTCGGCCTTGTACCTGATGCACAGATAGTCTTTCTGTATATTCTGCACCTTGATTTTTTCAATTCCAACGTATTGACCGATGCCGTGATGTTCATGTACTACATAGTCTCCTGCCTTTAAATCGGTGAAAACATCTATTGCCGCACCTTTTCGCTTTACTGCCTTACGGGATTTGCGTCTGGCTGAGCCAAGTACTTCATTTTCTGTAAGTACAAGGATCTTGTTATCGTAATATTCAAATCCCTTTGTCAGTTCGCCCGGTGTTATTACCACTTGGCCGCTTTCAGCCGTATTTGCATCCCTTGACAATATGGCAGAGCATTCATAATCATTTAATAGATTATAAAGCTTCTTGCAGCTTTCATAGCCGGCAAGTACGATATTTACCTTGTAGCCCTTATATTTCAGCCTGTTGAGGTCCTTTGACAGCTCTTCGATCCTGCCGTAATAAGAGGGAGCTTCCTTGAACAGCATGTGGACGGAAGTATCCGTCTTAAATGCTTTCTCTTTTCCGTTTAAGGAAATGAAGGGTCTTTTTAAAATTTCCTCAAGGAGTTCATCTTCGCTTATAAACACCTGGCTCTGATTTGAAAAAATTTCGCCCTTTTCGAATAATTCGCTGTATTTAAGCCGGAAGCTTTCGTTAATAGTTCTGAGCTCTTCAAATATTCTTTCAGGTTCATCAACAAGCAGAATAAGCTCATCATCCCCAAAATAATCTAAAATGCTTGAAAAGGACTCCTTTGTAAAAGCTACCAAAAGGTCTGCATTTTCAATTCCCATACCGGACATCAGCTTGTCTTGATAAGAGTTGTAAAGGTTTTTTAAGTTTTTTGCCGCTTCCCTGCCAAGATTTTTGTTTTGTCTAAGATTATAATCTTTTTCAACTTCAGCTAATATTGTTTTTATTTCTTCTTTTTTGAATAAAACATCACTGCAGGGAAGAATCTTAACGGACCCTACGTTTTTAACAGATCTCTGGGTTTTTAAATCAATCAGTCTTATGGAGTCTACTTCATCATCAAAAAACTCAACTCTGCATGGATTTGCTTGAGAAGGAGAAAAAATATCAATAATTCCGCCTCTAACAGAAAATTGTCCCACTCCTTCAATTGCATCCACTCTCTCGTATTTTAGCTTAATCAGCCTGCTTCTTAGTTCATTCATGTCATAGCTTAAGCCGTATTTTAATTCTATAATGCTTTCCTTAAATCTATCTTTAGACATCACTCTTGTAATTATAGAATTAATTGAAGCTGTTACAATGTTTTTCTTCCTATTTAAAATATCATGAAGCAAGTCTGACCTCTTGTGGTCTACATCCTTGCTTAAGGCGTCAACATTATACAAAATAAATTCTTTGGGCTGGAGTCGGTTTGAATGATCGGTATAAGCTTTAATATATTCTTCATATTTCTTTGATTTTGCTTCGCTGCTTGTTATTATTAATACTTTATCGGATATGTCTAACAGATTGCACGCCAAATAAGCTGCTCCTTCTTCATTTAGCCCTTGGAGCAGCTGACTTTTTCCACTCTTATAATTATCACATATCTTTTTAAATTTTTCTGTTCTTTGAAACTGGTCAAATAAGACTTTGTTCATATATTTAATCTGGGGACATGGCGTCCCCCTTCCTTGCTATGATTCACTTAAACCTTTGACATTATATTTCTGCATTGCGCTTTCCACGCTGTTTTCAATAATTTCAAGAGCAGCTTCAGCTGCCTTTTCAATAATGTTGCTGACTACAGCTTTTTCATCTTGAGAAAAACTCTGAAGAACATAATCGGCAAGGTCCATATCTTCATTTCTTCCTATTCCAATTCTAATGCGGGGAAAACTGCTTCCTATGCTTTCAATAACTGATTTCATCCCGTTATGTGTTCCTGGACTTCCATTTGGCCTGATTCTTAAAGTACCCAGGGGTATATCAATATCATCATATATGACTATGATGTTTTCTGTGGGTAGCTTGTAAAACTTAACAATTTCCCCTATGGCAATCCCGCTTCTGTTCATATAGGTAACCGGCTTTACAAGCATGACTTTTTCTCCGTCTATGTATGTTTCCCCATATACGGAGTTAAATTTCAGCTTATTTAATTTTACATTTAGTCTTTGTGCCAAATGTTCAACTGTCATGTAGCCTGAATTGTGCCTTGAACCGGTATATTCCTTGCCTGGATTGCCGAGTCCTGCAATTATAAACATATTAACCTCTTTAATACCTGTTGCTGCCTTTTCCTTCTTTATTGACCTGTCTTGCTCTTGCGATTGCCAAATCGCCTTTTTTAACATTTTCAGTAATCGTTGAACCTGCAGCCACATATCCGCCCTCTTCTATTGTAACAGGAGCAACTAAATTGGAATTGCTCCCGACAAAAGCCCCGTCCCCAACTATTGTTTTATACTTATTCTTACCGTCATAATTAACAAATACAACTCCGCATCCAATATTAGCATGTTTGCCTACTTCTGCATCGCCAATATATGACAGATGGGATGATTTTGAATTATCCCCGATGATAGAGTTTTTTACTTCTACAAAATCTCCTATTTTTACATTCTTCCCCAGCCTGCTTCCCGGTCTTAAGAAAGCAAAGGGGCCTATTAATGTTCCATCGTCTGCATAGGATTCAATCATTTTAGAATTTTCCACAGTAACATTATTGCATAAGACAGAATTGATTATCCTGGAATTAGGTCCTATTTTACAGTTGTCCCCTATAACTGTTCCTTCCTCCAAATATGTATTTGGATAAATAACCGTATCTCTGCCGATTATCACTGTATCATCAATATATGCATTATCTGGGTCAACAATTGTAACCCCTGAATACATGTGTCTTTGGTTGATTCTTCGCTGCATTATTTTATTTACTTCCGCAAGCTGAACCCTGTCATTTACAGCCTTGATTTCATCTGCATCCTCTAGAAGCCATCCACCTGTTTTAGTACCCTGGTTATTTAATACTTTTATTGTATCGGTTAGATAATATTCATTCTTTGAATTATCCCTGGTTATTTTTTTTAAAGCATCCTTTAAGAGGTGCCCTTTAAAACAAAATATACCTGTGTTTATTTCCTTAATATTTTTAATTTCTTCAGATGCATCTTTTTCTTCAACAATTTTGTCAATAGAACCATCCCTGTTTCTTACTATCCTTCCGTAACCTTTGGGATTATCTAATTTTGCTGTCATTACAGTTGCAGCATAATCATTTTCAAAATGATAGTTCATGAAGCCGGTCAATGTTTCTTTTCTGATAAGTGGTCCGTCACCACAAAGTATTAAAACCGTGTCCACATCGTCAATATGGTTTTCTGCAGCCATTACGGCATAACCCGTTCCATAGGGGAAGCTTTCGCCGATAGGCTGCTCGACAGTTTGTACATTCATTTCTTTGATATTATGTCCAACTTTTTCTTTTCCATGTCCCAAAACAACAATATTTTTTTCTATGCCTGATCTTACTGATGCTTCAATTATATATTTAATCATTTCTTTTCCGCAAACTTTGTGCAGTGTTTTAGGAATATCTGATTTCATTCTGGTCCCTTCACCTGCTGCCAAAATAATTGACATATTCATAATTAATTCTCCTTAATGGAAACTGTAATTCCAAATTATTATATATCATATTATTTGCTAAGTCAAAAAAATATTCATATATTGCAGGGGAATTCTTCAATTTATCAGTTCGCTTAAGCTCACATAAATTGAGAATTCTGTGCGTTTGACCTACCAGCCATTTTTCAGCAAAATGACTCTGAAAAATGGGGTTAGGCATAATAAGAACCCCACCCAACGATGCAATCGAAGATTGCTTGGCTACCCGGGAACCTTGTTGTTTGCACAATAAAAGGGTCTTTGAAAGACCCGAGTACTGTTGATTGAAAACCATCAGCAACAGCGTTACAAAAGAGCAGCTTCTTCCACGTTCTCGCTTTCTTCTGTGCGCTTTTCTTCATATGCTCTGAATACTGCCTCTGATACAAGATTTCTTGTTTCAGAATTAATGGGATGAGCTATATCCTTAAATTCCCCATCCGGCATCTTCCTGCTGGGCATTGCTATAAACAACCCTTCCTGACCTTCAATTATCTTAATATCGTGTACCACAAAACAATCATCAAAGGTTACGGAAACGATTGCCTTCATCTTGCCCTCAGAATTGATTTTCCTTACCCGCACATCTGATATCTTCATGTTGTCACCACCTTCCCCCAAAATTATGTCCATTTTATCTATTGTACTATAAAAAACTGAAGAATGCAAAAAAACATTTTCATAATTTTGTTCTTAAACATATGACTTTATTTTAACAATTTAGTATTTGGATGAATTTCAATAATTCCTTCCTTTAAACTCATATTATTAAGCACCAATAATGAAGTATAATTGTCTACCAATTTCTTTTCAGGCTCCATAGTTTCAATAACAACAGCAGTTCCCACCACATCTGCATTGAATTCTCTCATCATGTCCTCAATTCCCTTGCAGGTTCCGCCGCCCTTCATAAAGTCATCCACTATAAGAATCTTGGAATATTCCTTTAATGATCTTTTTGACAATGACATGGTCTGTATATTGTTAGATGAGCCGGACACATAATTAATGCTGACCGTTGCTCCTTCTGTAATTTTATTGTTTCTTCTTATTACAGCCACTGGCACATTCAGCCTTTGTCCCGTGATTATGGCCACGGGTATTCCTTTTGTCTCTACGGTAACGATATAATCGATATGCCTGTTATTAAATTCAGAAGAAATTACTTTAGCAATATTCGACACTATGGCTGGATTGTTGAATATGTCTGTCATATAAATAAATCCGCCGGGAAGTATCCGGTTTTTTTGCGAAAATAAGGAACACAGGTGTTCAAGAATATCATTTCTTTCCTTATTTCCCAATCTTGGTATGAACAAAACTCCCCCCGAAGCTCCGGAAATAGTTTCAATCCTTCCGAAATTCATCTCTTCCGCTAAATCCTTAACAATTGCCACATCTTCGCTTATTGTGGATTTTGCTGCATTGAAAATTTCACAAAAGTAATTATATGAAAATAAGTAATTTGGTTTTTCGGCAAAAATTTTCATTAATGCACCAATTCTTTGATTTCTTTTATATTTTTTCATATTATCTCCGACGAATGTTTTTATATTATTATATTATAAATGTTCGTATAATTCAAGTGAAATTTGGGGACGAATGTGTCCCCATGAATAATAACATACTGTACAAATATTAAATAATAAGAGCATCAGACCTTTCATCCTGAATAATGTGAAGGACAATGAAATCTTTCGCCTCATTCAAGATTTCAAACCTGTGAGGGTGTAAGCAGCATTATCAGTTTAACTGTCCGCCGGCAAAAATTATAGCCCTTTCTGCCAAAACCTCCATAGGATTAATAAAGCTTCCTTCAAATTTATATAGATACTGTGCCGATGAAAGCTCTGTGCATCCCAGTAAAAATGCAGTTGCTCCCAGGTCTTTCAATTCATTTACACATTCAAAGAAAAGGTCCGTTCCTGCATCATAGTTTCCCTTCTTGATAACATCATAGATAAATTCCATAATTTTGCCCTGAGTTTTTATCGGAACCAGGGTTTTTATTCCCAGCCCGGCATAATAATTTTCATAAATTTTTGTTTTAATTGTTCCATCGGTTGCCATTATTCCTACAAGAGCATCTTTTCCATATTTGTCATATGTATACTTTACCGTCTCATCAGGCATGTTAATAAATGGAATATTAATATTTTTCTTTATTTCATCAATAAAATAGTGTGCCGTATTGCATGGCATTATTAAAAAGTCTGCACCGGAATTTTCAAGGATTTTCGCTGAATTAACCAGTTCTTTTACAGGACTTTCCCCGATGCCGAGTATTGCCTTTGTCCTGTCCTGAATATTGGTATTGCTGTCAATTAACACACGTATGTGATCCTGGTCTTTTTCCGCCTTTGTTCTTAAAACTATTCTCTCGAATAAATGCACAGTGGCAAGAGGTCCCATGCCGCCGATTATCCCTATTGTTTTCATAGCCCACCTCTTCATCTTTTATTGATGAATTATATCATAATTATTGCATTGTAACAATAATATTATTGGGACTCACTAGTTTTATCAGCACAAATCCAGGTAGTTTACCCCATCTTCAGGTACAATGATTTTAACACTATTATCATTTTGGCTGCCTGCTGCAAACAATGTGTAATGCATATAAGGTGCAGCATCCATACTGTGCTCCAAAATTTCTGTACCGTCCGGTTTCCTTAAATGCAATATATATCTTCCGGAAGGAACAGCCACATTGCAGGATACCTTTCCGTACTTAATATCAGAAAACAGAACCGTTCCGTCAGATGCAGACAATACTACCTCCGGTTCATCAGGGCATAAATTTGCCAGTCTTAGTGCTGACATATTACTGCCCATATGGTGCACTTTTTTTTCAGGTACCATTAATATGCAGATGTCTGATATATCTTCGTCATCTGCTGAAACAACGGCAGTGTATGTCAAGTTGTTATCTATGTCTATATCCGATTCAAATACTAAATCGCCCTTTGAGTGCATTACAACATGGTAGGAAGACGGAGGAAACTTCACATACCTCGTAAACTCCCCTGACTGTAAATTTTCTCCCATAAGAATGTCATTGACCTGGATATCCAGCGGCATATTAAATGTATTAAGAACTCTTACATATGATTTTTTGCAGAAACAGCTTGCCATCATTGCATTGTAGTCCATAAATCCGCCATTTGGATATGTATTGTAATATTTATTTATGTCAAACACGAACTCACCCCTTTTTTTTACATTATATGAAGGCTGTGCAATAAACGTTCAGTTGCTTTATAAAATGTGAGTTTAATACTTTTTACAAAAACAAACAATTTTCTCCAATTCCAGGATTAAAAACAGTTTGCCTTTTATACTGCTGTACTATGTGGTTTTAATTGTATAATACTGTTTACATAATTTAAATTATGTAAACCCCTATACATTATGTTTAAACGATTTCTATTATACTTTCCTACTATATCATCTTGGCAAATAAAAATGCGGAACTTCCTTATTTATTGGAAGATCCGCATTTTCCCGCTATTTAACTACTAAATTAAATATTTTACCCGGAATATATATTTCTTTTATAATTGTTTTTCCTTCTAAATATTTTAAAATATTTTCGTCGGCTTGTGTTAATTCTCTTACGGTATTTAAATCCGCATCCTTGGGTAATTCTATTTTCCCTCTAACCTTCCCGCTTATCTGTACGGGGAGCTCAATGATATCCTCAATTGTTTTTTCTTCATCCCAAGAAGGCCACTTTGTCTGGTTAAGCATTCCTTCAAAACCCTGTTCCTGCCATATTTCTTCAGCAATATGCGGAGCTACGGGATACAGAAGAGTAATAAATGTTTTTAATTCGTCGCCTGTAATGTATCCATCGTTGAAAATTTCATTTACAAAGGTCATCATGGCAGCAATTGCAGTGTTAAATTTCATAGCCTCGAAATCTTCGCTGACCTTTTTAATTGTTTTATGCATAAGAGTCATGTGTTTTTCGGAATATCCCTTGTCAAAACTTTTCATCTCCTGCATTTTCCAGGTCCTGTCAAGAAATCTCTTACATCCCTTTACGCTTGCATCATTCCAGATAGCATATTTTTCATAATCCCCTATGAACATAATGTAAGTTCTTAAAGTATCCGCACCGTATTCGTCTACTATATCGTTGGGATTAACAACATTGCCTCTTGATTTGGACATTTTCTCCCCGTCTGCACCAAGTATCAAGCCCTGGGCAGTACGTTTTGCATATGGCTCTTTAAAGGGCACAGCGCCTATATCATAGAGGAATCTGTGCCAGAACCTTGAATAGATCAAGTGTCTTGTAACATGCTCCATACCGCCGTTGTACCAGTCTATAGGACCCCAGTAGTCGAACTTTTCCCTTGATGCTATTGCATCTTTGTTGTGGGGGTCAATATATCTTAAGAAATACCACGATGAACCCGCCCATTGAGGCATGGTGTCAGTTTCCCTTTTTGCATCTTCACCGCATACAGGGCATTTTACATTCACCCATTCCGGTATATTTGCCAGGGGTGATTCTCCTGAATCGGTGGGCTGGTAATTTTCAACATCCGGCAGCAGCAAAGGAAGCTCATCCTCCGGCACATTGACCATGCCGCAGTGAGGACAGTGAATTATGGGAATCGGCTCGCCCCAGTATCTTTGTCTGTTGAAAGCCCAATCCTTCATCTTGTAATTTACTTTTTCTTCTCCAAAATTATTTTCTACCAAATAATCAGTTATCTTTGCTATTGCATCCTTAACCCTTAACCCGTTAATCATACCCGAATTTACAAGTATTCCGTCTTCTACATCGGTAAATGCTTCCTCTTTTACATTACCTCCGCCTATTACTTCAATTATGGGAATATTGTATTTTTTTGCAAAATCCCAGTCTCTTTGATCATGGCCGGGAACACCCATAATAGCTCCTGTTCCATAGCCCATCATAACATAGTCTGCAACCCATACCGGCACTTCTTCTTTATTGACGGGATTTATTACAGTAAGCCCTTTTATCTCTACACCCGTCTTGCTTTTAGCCAGCTGGACCCTTTCAAACTCGGTTTTCTTTTTTGTTTCTTCCTGGTATTCTTTTATTTGGTCCATATTTCTGATCTTGTGCTCGTACTTTTTAAGGAAAGGATGTTCTGGAGCCATTACCATAAATGTAACCCCGTAAAGGGTATCCGGTCTTGTGGTAAATACTCTTAAATTGTCCTCTGTATCCTTTAATTTAAAATCGACTTCAGCACCATAAGAACGGCCTATCCAGTTTTCCTGTTCAAGTCTGATACGGGGTAAATAATTAACTTCGTTTAAACCGTCTAAAAGCTTATCTGCATAATCTCTGATTCTCAAGAACCAGACATCCTTTTCCATCTGCACCACCTGGCTGCCGCAGCGGTCGCATATGCCGTTTTGGGAATCCTCGTTTGCAAGAACAACCCTGCAGCTGTTGCAGAAGTTTACATATGTTTTATCCTTATAAGCCAGACCATGCTTGAATAACTGCACAAATATCCACTGAGTCCATTTATAATACTCAGGATCTGTTGTATCAACGCTTCTTGACCAGTCAAATGAATATCCCGCTGCATTAAGCTGTGCAGTAAATATCCTGATATTATCATCCGTGACCTTTCTTGGGTGCTTTCCTGTCTGTATTGCATAGTTTTCCGTAGGAAGACCAAAGGCATCCCAGCCAATGGGAAACAATACATTATATCCTTCCAATCTTCTTTTTCTGGAAATTACCTCTATAGAAGTGTATGCACGTATGTGTCCTACATGCAGTCCTACTCCTGATGGATATGGGAACTCCACAAGACCGTAAAATTTCTTCTGGTCTGTATTGTCCTTTGCCTTAAAAGTCTCGTTCTTTCTCCATATTTCCTGCCATTTTTTTTCAATAGCCTGTGGATTATATGATTTCATTTTTTGCCTCCATTTTTATTCTTGTTTAATAGGGTCAGGGCATACTGCAGTCGACCTTCACCAAAATATCTGCTCCCTTTGGGGCATACTGCAGTCGACCTTCACCAAAATATATGCTCCCTTTGGTCGCATATTTTGGGAACTCGTTGCTGTTGACCTATCAGCCATCTGTTCATCGCTAAAGCTCGAACATATGGGGTTAGGGCATACAAAAATCTTCCTCCCTTTTGGGACGAAGATTCCGCGGTACCACCCAAATTAGGCCTAAGCCTCACTCAATACTATAACGGCATCACCGTTTGAAACTACTTTATTTCGCTTCAAATACTCATGGACGAGTTCAGTTTTTCAAATACCGCCTTCCACCAACCGGCGGCTCTCTTACATTGTTTACAAACCTACTGCTTCCAATCACAGTATCTTATTAACTTTTCAATCGATTATACCAGAACAAAAAACCTATTGCAATAACAAATTATAAATCTTTACAAAATTTACTAAAGCTTATGTAATCTTTATTAAATTCTATCTAAAATGACATAGGTTCAGAACATTTATTCACTAATCAGCTTGCCGCATCTTATTCTATGGCAGCACCTTTCTTTGTGAGAATCTCCGTCCCCGTCACAAAGTTTGTAATCTCCGCCTTCTATTCTAAGAACCTTCCCGTTTACCAGGGATTCTGCTATCTTTTTTCTCGCTTCCTGATAAATACCCTGGACAGTAGTCCTTGCCACATTCATTTGACCTGCACATTCCTCCTGGGAAAGACCTTCCAGATCTATCAATCTTATTGTTTCATATTCATCAACGGACATTATAACAAAATGTTCTTTCTCTACAGAAAAATCCAGCGGTCCAAAACGGTTTACATCCGGCAGGCAGCAAACCTTTCTCCATTTTCTCGGCCTGGGCATTCAAAACACCTCATTTCAATAATATAGCCTAATTATAACTTATTTATGAAATATGTCAATAACTCAGAATTACCCTCTTGGTATTCCCTTTTCACAGGGAACAGATACCTGACATTTTCCGCAGCCGTAACGTGTTTTATGTTTTTCTCTGACTGTATCCAAAAAATCAGAACATTTCCTGTG
>Ga0208459_1000644_pt1 | contig 37157 bp, 38 predicted proteins | sample AD_UKC087_MetaG_FD_184433 | JGI IMG/M metagenome (GOLD analysis project Ga0208459, IMG submission 184433) | Active sludge microbial communities of municipal wastewater-treating anaerobic digesters from USA - AD_UKC087_MetaG (SPAdes) (version 2) | ecosystem: Engineered > Bioreactor > Anaerobic >... | reverse complement strand
AGCAAGTCACTCATCGCATTTCCGATTAATGCAATATTTTCAAGGTCAACTCCGCTATCAGGCTCATCAAATAAAATTAAGTCGGGATTTAAAGTCAAAAGTTGAAGTATTTCTGAGCGTTTTACTTCTCCTCCAGAAAATCCAACGTTTAAACTTCTATTCAAAAATTTCTCCATATTTAGCATTTGCGCATATTCGTATATTTTATTCTGATCTGTTCCACTCTGTTTTGCACAGTTAATCAACATGTCAATTAATTTTAATCCACTTACTTTTGGAGGTGTCTGAAAGCTTATTCCCATACCCATTTTTACTCTTTGATCAGTAGTCAAATTATTGATTTCTTGATCTTTAAAGAATATCTTTCCGTATGTAATATTAAATGCAGGGTTTCCAATTAAAGTCATTAATAAAGAAGTCTTACCATTACCATTGGGCCCAAAAAGGACATAAGTCTGACCCTCTTTAATGTAGAGATTAACATGGTCAAGAATTGGAGTTCCTTCTACTTCAGCACCTAGATTTACTACTCTTAACATAATTATCCCTGATAATTTAAATATGGGTAGCCTATTTATTTGTTACTATTATATAGTATAATTTAATGAAAAAGCATAAACATTATATCTTAGAATATTAAAAATTAATCAATGAAAAGAATAATAATGCATGTTGACCTTGATTCTTTTTACGCTTCTCTTGAGGAAAATAGAGATCCTGCAATAAAAGGGAAGCCTGTTGTCATATGTGTGTATTCAGGCAGATCTGAAGAAAGCGGTGCAGTAAGTACTTCAAATTATAAAGCTAGGGCGTTTGGGATAAAAGCTGGTATGCCTATAGTAATTGCAAAGAGAATAGCAAAAGGAAAGGATGTTGTATTCTTACCAGTAGATATGGATTATTATAGAGAAATCTCTGAAAGAATAATGGATTTAATGGAAGAAGAATCGGATACTATGGAGCAAGTTAGTATTGATGAAGCCTATTTAGATGTTACTGAGTTGACCGATGGAAATTGGGATAAGGCAATAGAAATAGCTAAATCAATAAAAGAAAAAATTTCTTCACAAGAAGAGTTAACTGCTTCTGTTGGTTTGTCCACTAATAAGTTTGTTGCAAAGATAGCTTCTGATTTTCAAAAACCTAATGGATTGACAATTGTGAAAGAAGAAGAAATAATAAATTTCTTAAAATATATGTCCGTTTCAAATTTACACGGAATTGGAGAAAAAACAACTAAAGCTCTTAATGACTTAGGTATTCAAACTGCAAAAGACCTTAGTGAGTATGGCCTAAAAGAACTTGAAGAAGTATTTGGCAAGAACAAGGCAAGGTTACTTCACAACAAATCCTTGGGCATAGACGATTCACCTGTTGAGCCTAGAGAAAAGAAACAATTGTCAAGAATAGGGACGCTTAAAGAAGATACAAATGATCAGAATGTAATCTATGAAAAAATCATTGAATTGGCAAAGGACATGGAGATAAGGATTCTAAAGAATAATGTATCTTTCAGAACTGTTTCCATAATTACAATCGATACTGAATTAAAAACTCAAACAAAAAGCGATACCATACCTCAAACAAGGGAAATTCAAAAAGTAATTAATATTTCAAAAGTATTACTCGAAAAATATCTAAAAGAAAATCCAGATAAGAAATTAAGAAGAGTTGGGATCAGAATCTCTAACCTTGAATTTTCGAAGGCACAAAAAACTCTTGATGATTTCTAATAATAAAATTTGGGATTTATTAAGTTCCAATCTTCAGAGAAATTTATTCCCTCATTTTCAAGTAAATATTTCTTCATTTGAAGTCCCCCTCCAAATCCTCCAAGACCTCCATCGGATTTTATTACCCTGTGGCAAGGGATCACTAGAGGGAATGGATTGTTTGCTAGAGCATTCCCGACTGCTCTCGCTCCATTAGGGGTTCCAATATGCATTGCTATACGAGAGTAAGTACTAACAAATCCTCTAGGAATATTATAATCTGCTATTAATACTTTCTTTTGAAAATCATTGCAGACTTCAAGATCAAGTAGAGATAGTTCAAATTTAATGTCTTCACCCGATAAAAACCTCTTAAGATTTATAGCAAAATTATCAAGTGAATTTGATTTCTCGGCGAATGGATACTCGGTTTCTATTTGAGAAAGTAAAATAGATTTATCATTAGGAAGAAAAATTTTAGCGATTCTTGTTATTGTTTCATTTTCTTCCCAGATAAACCCAAAAGTACCTAATTTGGAACCTTTGTAACTATAGAACTGATTCATTATCTCAATTACTCAAATAATTCTTCAACTTCCTTTTTTCCTTTTTCTAATTCTTCCACCTGTTGCTTGTCTAATGTCAATAGCATGGTTTGGAATTCTCCCACATGAGTCTTTTCTTCTTTTGCAATGTCCAATAAGAGCATTTTTATATGATTATTCGTTGTCATTGCCGCAAGTTGCTCGTATAAATTTACAGCATCTAATTCGGCAATTATTCCTACTCTCAAAATCTCCTTATCTATTTCTTCTTTTCTTACTTTATCTAGATTTATTGGTATATTAGAAAGCATGTATACACCCACAAAATAATGGATATCTAGCTTTATATCATTTTTGAAATATTAAACTCCAAAAGTAGTTCTAGCATTATCTATGAAATCTTGGCCTTCTACCCTAGAAACTCCATCTCTCTTTGTAACTTTTAGAACATGATCGACGTAACTTTCAATTTCTGGCTCATGTGAAACTATTATTATCTGCCTCATATTCAATATATCAAGGACGTCTCTAACTCTGTCAAGTTGCTTTCTTGAAAATCCATCGGTAGGTTCGTCCAAAATAATTATGTCCTGAGTTTTTATTTCATCTACCAGATTATTAATTACTCTGTTTAATGCAAGCCTATACGCCAAAGCAATTGACGTCCTCTCTCCACCCGATAGAGACTCATAATCGGCATCAAATCCCTCTTGCCTTATATGAGGGGTAAAATCTTCGTCTATTACAACGTTAATATCTTCATCTTCAAGAAGGTTCTCGAGCCATCTTGCGAATAACTCTTCAAACTGTCTTCTCAAAGACTCCATAAATTCTTTTTCCATTGTTTCCATTAATCCAATAAAGTATTTGTCTATCCAGTTAGAGATATTTTCAAAGTTTTCTTTTTCTACCTTGTATTTTTCAAGTTTTTCCAGTTCAATCTGTATAATTTTAGTTCTCTCAGATAGTAATTTTAATTCACTTGATTTTTCAGCTTCTTCTCTTTCTTTTTTTATTCTTTCTTCAGTAACATTTTTTAGAGAATCCTGTATTCTTTTCCTATCGTTTTCAGAAACAGAAAGTTGTGTCCTTTTGATAATTAGAGTAGATAAATTCTTTGATAGATCATCGTGTTTCTTAGAGGCATCATCTATATTTTGTTTAACATTAATTGCTTCTTTCATATTAGCTATTTCTTTTTGAATTAGCTCATTATTTTTTTCTAGAAGAACTATTTCGTTTTCAAATGGCAGTAGTTTTTCTATTATTAAACTAATCTTATTTTGCTCTTCAATTTTTTTAGAAATATCATTGTTTAGCTTTAATTGTTCAGATTTTAATTCGTTTATCTCTTTAATCAAGGAATTATATTTCTCCTTTTGCTCGACATTATTTTGTAGACCAGATATTTTTTCTTTTAATTCGAAAACATGATTTTCTATTATCTTCAAGATTTCAGATTCAAGTTCTTGGATTCTAATCTGAAGTTTGTTATTGAGTTCTAAGGATTCCTTATATTTTGAATCTAATTCACTTCGCTCTTGATTAATTCTTAGTATTTCTTTTTCTCTGTGCTCCTCCGATATATTTTGTTTACACAGAGGACAGAGAGGAACTCCTGATAGATTTTTAAGTGAAGATAAATCTTTTTCCAATAAATTAATCCTGGCTTCTGCTTTACTAATTTCAATTTGATTATCTGTTACCCTTTTGTTGTACTTTTCTTTGGAGTTGACCAAGGCATCAAAGTCTTTATTGACCCCTTTTTTCCTTAGGTGAATTTGCTCAATATTTTTTTCGAATATTTTAATCTCTTTTTTGATATCTCCAATATCTCTAGAATAATCCTCTTTGAATTCAGAAATTTTATCCTGTTTTAATTTAATCTCTTTTTCTAATTTTTCAAGTAAAGTTTTCTTAGTGGCTATCTCTCCTTCCAATTTGCCTGAATTAATCTTGTTAATATTAAGAATTCTTATTTGATTTTTAGCATTAGAAATATTGGTCAAAAGAGTTTTATGATCTAATTCTTTTTTTGATAATTCAAGTTTTAGGTCAACAGTTTTTTCTTCTATAAATTCAACAATTCTAGCCTTCATCTTCGCAAGGGATTCTTCTAGATTTTTGATTTCAGATTCTTTTACTGCTATTTCACGAATTATATTTTGGTATTCTGTATATCTTTTTTCAATCTCTTCAGAGTTTGTTCTCAGATTCTTTTCATTATTTTTTAATGTATCTAAATTTTTTTTGATTGATTCTAGATTTGAATTAAGGGTCAACAACACATCATTTGTTTTTTTTAATTCATCCTTAATTTCGGAGAATCTTTTTATTTCTCCACCGTAAGATGAAGCTTTTCTTTTTAGTTCAAGCCTTATTATGTCGGAGTTATCTCGTATAATTTTGTACCTGTCAACACCAAATATCTTTCTTAATATTTCCATTCTTTCTTCTTTTTTCGCAAGAAGGATTTGTTTCATTTCTTCTTGAGGTGTGTAAACTGTATATCGGTATATGGGATTTTTCTGTTTGGATAATAGCTCCTTAGGATATCCCAAAATATTCAATATTTCAGCTTTTAATTCAGTTGGCGTCATCTCTCTTTTATTTCCGTTATTAGAAATGTAACCTGAAGCTTGAATTATATTTTCACCTTTTTTTTGTAATGACCTGCTGATGGCATACAACTCACTGTCAATGTCAAACTCGAGCCTTACCATCCCTTCTCTTTGGCCCCTCCTTAGAAGAGAAGACGCTGCTATATCACCAAGACCAAATAGTGCAAATTCTATAGCTAAAAGAATAGTCGACTTTCCAAAACCTATGTCCCCTGAAAGAAGAAAAGATCCATCTGGAAAATCAATTTTTTGATGCTGATAGCTCCTTATGTTTAGCATTTCAAGAGAGATTATCTTCGTCTAATCCCCCCAAAAGTTTCAATTTACGAAGGTATTCTAATGAATCTCTAAGTATATTGGTGTAATAATCATCCTTTTTTTCTCCTTCTTTCTTTTCCCTAGATAGGAGTTCCATGAAATTCTTAACAAATGGGATTGTATCAGTTGCACATCCTTTGATAGCTATCTGATCTTTATGTCTAGAAATAATATCCTCTTCTAATTTCTCTTTGGTAAAAGAAATATTTTTTACTTCTTTGTATTCCTTGAGAATTAGTTCTCTGGTATCTCTTTTAACTAGTCTTGCGCCCTTCTTTTCAAGATATTCGTTTATTTTTTTGAAATTTATAGAAGAGATGTTACCTTCAAGCTTACCTTTAAATTTTGTTATGACAATACTATCGGTGAAATCTTTATTTAATGTAATTTCTTTAATTTTTTCTTCTATTGAAAATGAGGTCATCCCATCTATAGGGATTTCAAGAATAATTACTGGATATATTTTAATGGAAACATACTTTTTGGTGATTTTATCATTTTCATAACTAACAATGTAAAATCCTCCGCCCCTAAATATCAAAAGTTCATCAATATTATTTGGGAATAGCGCACCTGGAAAAACTACATTTTTATAACCATCAAGTTCAAATTCACCATTATCGTGTATGTGCCCACCGGCATAATAAAGGAAACCTTTTGGGAGGTATGATATGGGTATTGCTTCCATATGGGCCAAGGAACTAGGTTTAAACTCCTGAATTGCCGAGTGGAACATGAATATTTTATTCCCTTCACTTTCCTCTAAGTTAGCTCTGTCAAGGACATCATAAGTTGCTTTTTCTAAGCTTCCTCTTATTCCAGAAACGCCGTATATAGAAATATCCGTCTTCGAATCTTTAATTCCTCTTAGCCTAAGTTTCCCATCAACATCATCTACAGAAGTAACTTTTTTTAAAAGCCCCGCCTCTTGAAAAACTTTAAGGATAGTTCTCCCAGTTGGAGAAAAATCATGAGAGCCTTCAATTACATAAACTTCGATATTTTTCTCTTTTAGCTGATATAATTTTCTTGCTGCGCTTGCCATTACATCTATCGTAGGATTTGAAGAATCAAACAGATCCCCCGATATTAAAATAAAATCTACTTTTTCTTCTATTGAGATGTCTATGGCCTTTTCAAAAGATTTTATTCCTATCTCTCTAAGAGTATCCTCTCTCCATCCCCCAAGATGCAAATCCGCCATATGGGAAAATTTCAATCGAAGTCAACCCCCCGTGGGATCGTTTTTTCTTTATATGGTACTTTTTGGTTAAATAAATCTTCAAAAAGAGGTATTTTCAGAGGTATGGCCAGCTTAGAAAATGTGGATGTCAAGAGAGCTTCCCCTATATCAAGACTTGCAATGTTTCTAGACTCCTCCGAAATATCCTGTGATGAGCTTTCTATTAACGCGCTTCTCTCATTTGACATTTCTGTTCCCATTATTATTTTTGTATTCATATTTGCTAGAATCTCTTTTGGTATCAGACTTGGAAGCTGGGTTATGGCTACAAGCCCTACTCTAAATTTTCTCCCTTCTCTCGCAATTGTGCCGAAAATATTAGCGCCTTTATCAAGGACATCTTTTCCAAGAACTCTAGGGGCCTCCTCTATTATTATACTGACACAAGGTTTGTCATAGAGTGCTCCTTTTGAGCTAAGATCTTTATATTTAGAAAAGATGCCTTCGGCAAATATCCCCCCTATTAAAAGCTCAACTTCACCTCCAAGTTTTGAAGTGTCAACAATCACTGTTTTTCCATTTTGGAGGTAATCAATCACATTTTGGATGGTGGTGATACCACTATTATTTGAGAAAAGGCCACTCCTAAAATGGAGAGCATTGCCATCAGAAGATATCCCAAAAATATTGTTAAATTTTCTTTTCAGGACTGCAAGAGTCTGTGTATTAACTACATCGTCATTTTCAGCCAATACAATGTTTTCTATCCATTTTTCTCTGTCCCTATTATAAAATAAGTATATACATTCCAATTGTGCTTCGGTCAAGGACACTATTCCATTTAGATGCCAAGGTTTTATTGTTTTTATGTCCAGCACCAATGTATTAGAACCTGGAGTTGGGCTTGTAGAATAATATATGACTTTGTTATTGGCGTTTGGATGGTTCTTGAGTCCTTTTTTTGTCCTTCCGTAATATTCATCGTGTGGGTCTATAATTAACAGTCCAGCGTAGCTCTCATTTAGTAAATTATAGGTTAGTACCTTGACAAGATTAGATTTACCTTTTCCAGTTGATGCAGAGATCAATACGTGATGGGTGATAACGTCATCCCCCTTAAGGAAAACATCTATGTCTAATACTCTTGAACCACTTCTTATTTTACCAAAGTAGAGCGGTTGATTAGGTTTTTCCAAAAATTTGAGGTCAACTTCAGTTATTCTTTCAATGGTTGAAAAGAATTTTGGGAGCCTCTTAGGTAAATGGTACCTATTAGGAGTTACAAAAAGGGTTGGTTTAAGGCTAACAAGAATAAAGTTTGAAATTTCATCGTCTATGAAAGATAAATTTGATTGCTCCTCAAGTTTTAGACCTGCTGCAAGGCTCCTTATTCTTTCAGGTATTTGAGAGCCATAAGAAATATCATAAATCTGCATTATAAAATAATCATTATCTTCTCTTGTTACCAGCAATTCACCAAGTTCCAAATCAACTCCAGTTTTTTGCCTTATTATAACACCGCTAAAATCACCTGACACTATTTTACCTACTATATCCAAAGTTATCATCTCCTAAATTCCCTGCAGACTATCAAGAACACCATGTGCATCCTCTACACTGGTATTCTCATTGATAAACTTTATAATTTTTTCATCGTCACATAAGGATCTGAACAAAGCCGTATGCGTCTCTTTTTCATCATTTCTAACCCTTGCAATATAATCTGCATCGACTAATCCAAATGGGTATCCTGGAAATCTAAGGTCCATAGAATTAGAAGCGATTAATCCCAATACTTCTTTAATTCCTTCTTCTCCTAAAATTTTAACCCTATTTTTTTGAATTTCAAATCTAAACACATATCTTGAAGACGGATGGAACTTCACAAAATACATTTCGGCATTATGATCAAGGTAATTGATATCTACAATAGGGTGGTAGTACCACATATCATTCGGATAGGATTTATTCCCAATTAACCTGATTGCATAGGACAAAGCCCTCCCTCTGTTTGTATAAAGTCTAGAGCTTTTAGCAACACCACAAAAAGTAACTTCTTTTTTATCTGCGGCTGCATATGCTCTTTTTGAGAAATCGGATTCCCCCTTAATAGCCGTCTGTAGTGATCCATCCCTAACTAGAATATCACCTTTATCGAGTTCTTCATCGATTATAACTTCAGAAACCTTCCACTCTAAGAATCTTCTTGCTATTCCACAAACAGAATTTAATTGTGCTCTGAAATTTTGATTTGATATACTAGGATCTTTTGAATCAAAAGTTAAATCAACTTCATTTGTATTAATTCTATTGTCATTGACGAAAGGGAATAGTTTGAAGGTAAAATTAATATCTCTATCTTTTCCTAGTGATTTACCTAATACATAAAATTCATATTTTTGAGATATTACATTAGGCGTGATTACTTTGTTATTTCTAAACATATTAAAGTATACCCTAACTAATCCTAAATAAAAAGATGGCGAAGATATTAAATCAATATTTCCTCCGTCAATATAGCAAATTCTAGAGTCTTTATTAGAATGAATAAATTTCTTAACATTGTCATTTTTTAAAGGATATGAATTATATCTATAATCACTAAATTGTGGTTCCTCGTCATCTAGAATATCAACATTGTATGTTTCTTCACTTTTTATTTGATTAAGAATATCCTTTATTATTTCTATATTCATCTTGTTTTAGAAATGAAAATTGAATATAAAAAACTATCTTCTAAACTTATTCTTTAATATCAATTTTAATGCCGCCAACTGCTCTTGAAATGATGTTGTAAAATCCAGTTAGAATAAGTCCAAAAATAGCTCCAAGTATTGCATATACCAAAGGGAAAACTATAATTCCAATTAATCCGACTAAAGCACCAGTATTTCTAGGAACATTTTGGAATACATCAGGGTACATGTTAGGTCCAAATATTCCTACTATGGAATATGTAATTGCAAAAAGTATCCCCAAAATAAGTCCAAGAATTAAACCCATAAAGAAAAAAATCTTTATGACAGACCCTATCTCAAAACTAAGTATTTCCTTCTTCATAATATCACGAATTGATAATTTAAATTGGTTTTTATTAAATAAAAATATTAAGAAATAGAAGATTATAGGTAGTATTTCATTTCAAGAGAATTTTCAACAAAACCACAGGATTTGTAGAATTTCTTGCTCATAGGGTCGCCACCTTCTATAGATACCGTTATGTACTTACATTTAATTTTTTTACCATAGTTTATTGCGGCTTCAAGTAATCCTGCTCCGACCCCTTTACCCTTATACTCGTCCTTTATGACAATGTCTTCAATGTGACATACATTGTAGCTGTAAAATAATATTGGTTTAACAAAAATGGTCAAGAATCCACAAATCTCAACACTGTCCAATAAATTCTCTTCTGCAACAAATATTTTTATGTTAGGATTTTTGATATATTCAGTTAATATTTTATTAAAACTAGCTACTTCATCTGTTGACTTAAGGGGTACACTATGCAAACTATCAATAAGATCGAATATATTATATCTGTCTCTAAACGAAGCTTCTCTAACCCTCAACGAATTCACCTTACCAAATTTATTACGCAAAGTATATAAAATTAATTTATAGTATCTCTTTCTATTTAAATATCCATCTGTTCTTTTTCTGCATTGAAGTCAGTCATTCTTGCTTTTGCCTCTGATTTCATATCTTTGAATTTTGGGAGATTATAACTAGATATTATACCTGCCAGTATTAGAACAAACCAAAATGAGATTATTCTATCAAGAATTGTGGCAGTGACAGCGACGTTCTTTCCGACTTTTAAAGCCGCGTATAATACGGACATAGTAACTTCAACTATACCAATCCCACCTGGCAAGAATGGTATAAATCCCATGAGAAGGCTTATTGTTGTTACTAAAATTACCAATACAGGATTTAATGGTTTACCTAATGCCAAAAATACAAAGTAGGTTCTTAGTATCCATGAAAACCACATGAATATAGAAGCCAAAATTGATTTGTATAGATTGTTTCTACTCTTTAGTATTAATTGAAACTGAGTATGGAAATTTTCAACCATTGATAAAGCGAGGTCTTCATATTTCTTAATTCTATTAGAAAACTTTCCAATTATTGTCAAGAAACTAAAAACAACTTTTTCTCCTGCATTTTTATTAAAACAAATATAAGAAGCGACTAAGAGAACTAATACATATCCAATAATTATGAATGATAGTATAACAATAATTCCCCATTTAACTGTAAAGAAAAGGTTTACATATAAAACGGAAAAAATAGCAAGAACAAAGAAAGGCAATGATTCTACTATTCTATCTACCGTGACAGTAGCAAAAACAGTTTCTACTGGAGTGATATTCTCTTCTTTTGATATCATAAATGTTTTCATCGGCTCTCCTCCTGTTCTAGCCCCTGGAGTAATATTATTGAAGAAAATACCAACCATGGTAGCAATGAAAACATTTTTCATAGAAACATTTGGCTTTAATGATTCAAGAATAGGTTTCCATTTATAAGATTCAAAAAATAGATTAATTATTTGGAATATAAAAGCTAATCCAAGATAAAATGGATCGGCACCTTTAATTAATTTTATGAATTCTTGGTACCCAATAAATTGAATAAATATTGATATTAATATAATTCCTGAAACATATGGAAGGATATTTTTATAACTTACCATTTTTTACCCCCTCAACTTTAACCATCTTGTCAACTTGTTTTAGAATCTTTCCCATAAATGAGTTTTTAGTTTCGATTTCATTGCCCAAAAGGTAGTACTTAATGAATACGATTACAATTCCAATTGATATTGGACCTACAAAAATTCCAATTGGGCCAAATGCCAAGAGCCCTCCAAAGAATCCAAACAAAAATATCATAGGGTGTATACGAGCATGGTCCCCTGCAAGTTTTGGTTTAATATAGAGTTCTGGTATCAATGTAACAAATACCTGCCCAACAACAAAAATAGAAATGCCTAACATTACTTGTCCTTTAATAATATAGATAACTGCAAGTCCTGTAAACAGCATCCATGGGCCTAATATTGGTGCGAAGTCCATGAAACCAGCAATAATACCTAGAAGAGCAGGGTAAGAGACTCCAAGTATTAAAAAAATAATAAAACTCAAAAAACCTGACAAAATTGCTTTTAATATATTTACAAGAATAATGCTTTCAAAGACAAGATCTATCCCTTGGAGTAGTGACGTTATAGTTTTCTTTTTAGTTTCTGGAAGTAAACCGACAAATGTATCTCTAACATTTACTCCTTCTTTAACTAGATAAAATGCAAGTATAGAAGCTAACAAAAGTTTCATTGCATACTCAGGTATATGAATTGTTAAATTAATAATTTCTTCAGATAGATAAGAAACTAATTCGTTTAATTTAACAGAAAGAATACTCGATATTTTGTCAAGATCCTGTGAATATTCAATATTAAAATAATTTAATAATTTCATGATTAACTCTTTAGAGTAGAGATCAAGGTCATTGTATACTAATAAGATTTTTTCAAACATTCTTTCTTGGATTAAATACCTCAATATTGCAAGTACAATATAAAAGAACAATAAGAACGCTGGAACTATAACAGCTATACCTGAAAGTAGGACTGCATATGTTTTATTCATGTATTGTTTTAGGACAGCATTTATGGGCCTCATAAGATATACTAAGATTAAGGTTACTATGAGCGCATCCACTAATGGAAAAAGAGTAAGTGCTGAGATTATAAGAAAAAATGCAAATATTGTGGCAATTGCATACTTATATTCAATTTCTTCCATAATTGTCCCTTTATAATCCCTAAAATGCAATATTAATATATAAGTTTAAAGGGCGAGAAGTTCTTGGTGCTCAATTATAACGTCTGCGATCCTTTTAGAAACCTTGTCATCCCAAAGAGGCGGTTTAGGATATTTAATCCTTCTATTTGGAAGATCATCAATAGCTTTTAATAAATTAATTCCATTAGTTCCAACAAGTATATTTGCATCGTTTTTCAATGTGACAATTCTCTCTGTGTTTTCTCTCAAGGTTATGCACGGAATATCAAGCATTAAAGCCTCTTCTTGAATTCCTCCAGAATCTGTCAGTATAAATTTAGAATTAGACATTAAAGCTAAAAAATCTAGGTATCCTAATGGCTCAATAATAATAATATTTCTCCCCAGTTTTTCAAGATACCCCATATCCTTTAATATTTTCATTGTCCTAGGGTGTAGTGGAACAATTAATTTATTTTCTATCTTGCTTAATACTTTGAAAATCTCAATAAGTTTTTTACTATCCGAAGTATTCTCAGCTCTGTGAATTGTAAGTATACCATAACTATTCTTTTCCAAGGATAGCTTCTCGAGTATCTTTGATTTCTTAGATTTTTCGAGGTGAGATATCAAAGTTTCAACCATAATATTCCCAACAAAGAAAATTCTCTTCTTCATAATTCCTTCTGCCATAAGATTTTCTACTGCATCTTCAGTAGGTGCAAATAATAACTGAGAAATTCTATCCACCAATACTCTATTTATTTCTTCTGGCATTTTCATATCAAAGGATCTATACCCCGCCTCAACATGCGCTACCGGAATCTGCATCTTGATTGAGGATATTGCCCCAGCTAGAGTTGAGTTGACATCACCAACTACAAGCGTTAAATCAGGTTTTTCTTGAGTTAGAACTTCTTCTATCCTAGACATCATTGCGCCGGTCTGTACCCCATGTGTCCCAGAACCAATTCCCAAAAAAACATCTGGTTTTGGAAGCTCCAAATTCTCAAAAAATATTCTGCTCATATTCTCATCATAGTGCTGACCTGTGTGTACAAGAATTTGATCTAATTTTCTAGATTTTAATTCTTCATAGATAGGTTTTATCTTCATAAAATTAGGTCTAGCTCCTACTATGGAGAGAATTTTCATAGAAGAGAATTAATTAATACGTTTTTAAAGTTATGTTTTGAGTTTTTCATAATATGAAACGGTTTTTATACTATTTCATCTAAACTTTTATATATTGTTTCATCTTTAAGTATAGTGTAAAAAATAAAAATAATAACAGGAGGTATAATATGGCTAATGGTGATGGATTGAAAATATTGTCTGCATTTCTTGCAGTGCTTTTATTAGTATCAATAATAGGAAACTTCTTTTTCTTATATCGATCTATCTCGGAAACTGGCGGTTCTGGAACCCAGTATAATACACTTCTAGCAGAAAAAATGGGTCTTGAAAATAAGGTATCATTGCTGGAAACTCAAATAGCTGATAAAAACAAGAAGATAACAGAATTAGAGTCAGAAACAAAATCTCTTAAATTGCAGTATGATGGCGTTCAAAGGAATCTTGATTTGAAGCAAAAAGTGATTGATAATTTTGATGCTAGGGTTGAATCTCTAGAAGACCAGCTTTATGAGTGCGAGCATAAAACAACTAAAACTTATGTTTCATACTGCTCTTGCGGATATTACAGGTATAACTGCACATGCAATGGTTACTGCTACTATGACTGGTACTGCCCAAGTTCTTGCTCATGTTGCTATACAGGTAGCTGCACAGACTGTTAAAATAATTTGAGGAAGAATCTTATGAGTCGGAAAATCCAATGGAGACTCTAAGTTCTCCCTCAACTATTTTTCTTTTTCTATTGTATATATGTCTTTCTCTATATTTGTTGATTAATAATTAAGATTATATTTATAATCTAGACTTGATCATTTTATATTATGAGAAATAGGGTAGTTGGTTTTTTAATAATTTTTGTTGCCTTGTTAATGGGATTTATTATTTATGCCTTTAACAGAGCTATGACTGAAATAGTTAATGCTTCATGTGAACATGGTTCATCTTGCCCAATGTGGGGCACCATTAACTTTCAGACAAATGTCAGTATAGCAATAATGAGCTTTGTAATAATAATTGGCCTATACCTAATCTTTTTTGGAAAAGAAGAAAAGAAAATAACAGAAGAAGAAATACGTAACATATCTATTAAAAAGGAAAACTATGAAGAAGTATTGAAGACTCTTACTGATGAAGAGAAAACAGTTTTTGAGAGCATCATAGATTCGAATGGAACAATATTTCAATCAGATCTAACCGATAAAACTAATTTTAACAAAGTGAAGGTAACAAGGATCTTGGATAAACTAGAAGGCAGAGGATTAATAGAAAGAAGAAGACGCGGTATGACTAATGTTGTCATTATAAAACACTGAAACTAATCGAAACTAGTTTCAAACAATGCCTAATAAAGAGTTTCAGGACTAGTATTTCCATAGCTATAACTAAATAGGAGGTATGCTATGGAAAAAACTATTAAAATAGAAGGCATGCATTGCAGAAGCTGTGTTAGTACTATCCAAGAAAAGATCTCTTCCCTAAATGGAGTAGAGTCTATAAAGGTGGATCTAATTGAGAATACTGCAGTAGTAAGTTATAATCAAAATATAATAGCTCTAGAGGAAATTCAAAAAGAGATAGAAGATCTAGGGTATTCAACAGGACTAAATTCTAGTAAGAAGAAACAAAATAATATCCTAAGGTCAATTGTGTATGGTTTAGTCCCCCATATCGGCTGTATAGGATTCATTGTTGGATCTGTTCTAGGGGTATCGGTTTTGATGCAGTTCTTTAGGCCACTGCTTATGAGTAGATATTTCTTCTACGGGCTTGTTGCTCTATCTCTGGGATTTGCAACAGTTTCTGTAATACTCTACTTAAGGAATAATGAACTCTTATCGGTAAAAGGTTTACAGAGAAAATGGAAATATGTTTCAATCACATACGGCTCCACATTAGGAGTAAATCTAGCATTATTCCTTATAGTATTTCCTATGCTGGCAAATGTTTCAGCTTCTGTTGGGAGTGACCAGATAACACTCGGATCAATAGATTCCATCATATTAAAGGTTAATATACCCTGCTCTGGCCATGCACCATTGATATCAGAAGAGTTAAAGACAATAAATGGAGTCCAGGAAGTAAAATATAGCACCCCAAATATATTTGCAGTCAAATACGATTCTGGTCGAACCTCAAAAACTGAAATATTAAAACTTGCAGTATTCAAAGAATACCCGGCAACTTTAGTAAGTGAAAATCTAACTAATGCAACTGCAAACAATTCTACCCAAAGTCAAAGCTGCTGCAGTTCTAAGAAGAGTACTTGCTGTGGTTCATAGGATTAGGTGTTTATATGAGAAAAATAGATAGGATCAAAACCATTCTTATTACATCCTTTATTTTTGCAGTCTTTTTATTTTCAGGATGTATTTCCGAAGTCCAGAGTAATACCCAAACAAACAAATCTATCCTTGAAAAACAAGTAGATCAAATTAGTATACCCATATCTGAGATTTCACAGGCAGCAAAGTTTTACAAATATGACTATGAGGGGAAAACTATTTCCTTCTTTGCTGTGAAATCTTCTGATGGGCAACTAAAGATTGCTTTTAACGCATGTGATGTATGCTATCCTGAAAAGAAAGGATACAGACAGGAAGGGGACTTTATGGTGTGTAACTATTGTGGTCTTAAGTTTTCCACCAAAGGAATCGGAACACAGAATAAAGAAAGCGGCGGGTGCTGGCCAGGGTATCTGCCCTCAAAAATAGAAGGAAATAATATAACAATTAGCAAAGTAGATTTAGAAAACGGTAAGTGGAGATTTTAATAAATTATATTTTCTTTTATTTGTTTTTATGATAGGTTTAAATATCTTTAATTGTAAAAAGTAATTGCAAGAGGGAAAAGATGAGCGATAAACAGACTAAGAAAGCTGAAATTAAAGTTACAGGTATGACATGCGCTACATGCGCTACAACTATAGAAAAATCACTTCTTAACCTAGAAGGTGTATCTAAAGCCGAAGTTAATCTGGCTAAAGAAACGGCATCTGTGGAATATGATTCGAATAAAGTCAAGATTAATGACCTGGATAACGCCGTAAAAGATGCCGGGTACGATGTAATTAATGAGAAGGCGGTTCTAAAAGTTGGGGGCATGACATGTGTAATGTGTGCAAATACGATAGAAAGCACATTATCTAAATTAGATGGCGTAATTGAAGTTACAGTTAATGTTTCATCTGAAAAAGTTTATGTCACTTACAATCCAAAAATAGTTTCAATATCAGAGATGAAGAAAACTATAGAGGAATCAGGCTACCAATACCTTGGGATAGAAGGGGAAGTAATTGAAGATCTAAAGAGAGAAGAAAATCAGAGAAAGAAAAAATACAGAATCATCGTAGGTGCGATTGATTCCTCCATATTGATGGCTCTTATGTATGCACCGATGATGATGCTCCCAATATCAATGTCACTTTTGATGTTTTTGATAGCTCTTCCTGCATTTGCTTATCTTAGCTACCCAATATTCAATGCAGCTTACAGATCATTGAAAAATAGGAATCTAAACATGGATGTCATGTACTCAATGGGTATTGGAGTTGCCTTTTTTTCAAGCATACTTGGTACTTTTAATATTCTATTGGGCAGTGAATTCATGTTTTATGAAGCTGCTGTAATGCTTGCAACGTTTCTAACATTCGGCAGATTCCTTGAAGAAAGAGCAAAGGGAAAGACTTCCGAGTCAATAAAAAGGCTTATGGGATTACAGGCCAAGACTGCGACAGTTGTACGTGAAGGAAAGGAAGTAGAGATACAAATAGAAGATGTTGTTGTAGGCGATATAGTCATAGTTAAACCGGGTGAGAAGATACCTGTTGATGGAGAAGTCATTTCTGGAGAGAGCTACGTTGATGAATCAATGATTTCAGGTGAGCCAATTCCAGTTTTAAAGGAGAAAGGCAGCAAAGTTATCGGGGCCACTATTAACAAAAACAGTGTAATGAATTTTAGAGCTACAAAAGTTGGGAAGGACACCGTTCTTTCCCAGATAATAAAACTCGTTGATGAGGCTCAGGGGTCAAAACCAGAAATACAGAAAATAGCTGATAAAGCCGTAAGTTATTTTATACCCACAGTACTTGCAATTGCAGCCTTATCATTCATTACTTGGTACTTTATCTTCAATAGCACATTCCTTTTTGCAATCACAAGTTTGATATCCATTCTTGTAATAGCATGCCCCTGTGCATTGGGCCTTGCAACTCCCACAGCCGTTACAGTTGGAATAGGTAAGGGTGCAGACCTAGGGATACTTATAAAAAATGGCGATGCCCTTCAGTTATCAGAGAAACTGACTGCAGTCCTATTTGATAAAACAGGGACACTGACAAAGGGAATGCCTGAGGTTACAGATATCATCCCATTTGGCATTTCAGAGAAAGAGCTTATCAAGATTGCAGGAAGTGTTGAAAAGAATTCAGACCACCCCCTAGCAAATTCTGTAGTAAAAAAAGCAGATGAGCTAAAAGTAAAACTCGTAACTACTACTGATTTTGACACATTCGGCGGTAAAGGAGTAAAAGCCAATGTTTCTGGAAAAGAAGTAGTTATTGGAAACAGGGCTCTTTTTAGTGACTGGAGAATAGATATAAAAGAAGATGTTGACTCAAAGATTACCAATATAGAAAATGAAGGAAAGACTGCAGTTTTAGTTTCTTTAGACAATAACTTTTCAGGGATAATCGGCATTTCAGATACACTAAAGGAAACTTCAAAAGAATCTGTTAAAGAGCTAATGGATAAAGGGCTTAAGGTATTCATGATCACAGGAGACAATAAAAGAACTGCCTCTGCAATTGCCGGTATTTTAGGTATTAGAAATATATTGGCAGAAGTTTTTCCAGAAGATAAAGCAAAGGAAGTTAAAAGACTTCAACAAAGTGGCGAAATTGTAGCATTTGTAGGGGATGGAATAAATGATGCTCCTGCCCTTGCGCAGGCAGATGTAGGGATTGCAATTGGAAGCGGGACGGATATTGCTATAGAAAGCGGAGACATTGTCCTTGTAAAAAATGACATAAGGGACGTAGTTTCAGCAATAAAATTAAGTAAGAAGGTTATGCAAAGGATTAAGCAGAATATATTCTGGGCTTTTGCATACAATGCTGCACTTATACCTGTTGCTGCAGGGATATTGTATCCCTCCTTTGGTATTTCCCTAAGACCTGAATTTGCTGGTTTTGCTATGGCAATGAGTTCTGTCACAGTTGTTACTCTATCCTTGATGCTAAAGAAATTTAATCCTGATAAAAATTGAAGAGGTGATATTTTGGCAATTGATCCAGTATGTAAGATGACCGTTGATGAAAAAACTGCAAAGTTTAAGAGTGACTACAAGGGTAAAATTTATTACTTCTGTGCGCCTGGTTGCAAAAAAGCTTTTGACCAAAATCCAAAAAAATATCTAAAATAACCAAAAGTTTTATAAGTATTTATAAAAATGGCTTGTTAGGCCCCGTTAGTCTAGTCCGGTCAAGAATGCGGCCCTTTCGAGGCCGTGGCACGGGTTCAAATCCCGTACGGGGCACTGGAACTGCATTTTAACGCCCAAAAATAAATTGGACAAATATTTTAAAATTGAACTTTTTTATATTAAATTTGACTCAGAATAAAAAATAAAAAAAATAAATTAATTTTGGTTTAGAGTTTTTTTAGCCGAGAGTATTATTGTCATTGCCATGGCCCTAATGTAGGGATCACCTATTTTGCACATCTCTTCAAGCGCCTCCTTGTTTTCTAAATAATATCTTACAGTTAACATCTTTGATTCTGGTATATCCTTCTCCATAACTACCTCCTACGCATTCACGTCCTTCATAAAATTCTCCATCCTATTTTCCCCATTGATCTTGGACTTGTGTGTACTCTTTGCAAATGCTAGATGGTGCTCAAGTTCATTCATGACAGCTTTGATTTTGCCGGATGTTTCTTCGATACCTACAAATGAAAGGGCAAATAAGCACTCTTTGGTGTAGTGGATAGCATACTCTAGGGACATGATCATTTCTGAAAGCTGAAAGATGTCAAGGCCATTTATTGTCTCTTGGGAAAGAGTTGGACAGCTATCAAAACAATCCTTTTCACGGACATCAAGATTTTTTGCCATAATTTTACCTCCTTACTTACTACTTACTTACTATACTTCTATACTACACTATACTATACTACACCCAATTCAGTGGAGATTTTTTCTTTGAGTTCTCCAGTGGAAATGCACAAACCCTTGGAGAAGTTGTTCAGCATGCGCTCATCACTTATGACATTATCAAGCCCTTGCTCTGAGATCTTCTTCTTGATTATCGGCCAGATAGTAAATTTCCAGCGTTTTTGGAGGTTTTCTTCGGTCAATTGCTTTTCTATTTCCTTATTTTTATTAGAAATATCTTTATCAATCTTTTTTTTACTTTCTTTTAATTCTTTTTCCTTAAATTCATTAATCTTGGCCTTAATTATTGTGGCTTCTAGAATAAGGCTTTCATACTGGTTTTCAAGCTTTTCTAGCTCTGATTTGTGCTTTTCTGTATATACCTCCAGAGCTTCGACTATTGTCTCTGTAAATCCTTTCATGGAAATATTGCATGCCTTGGACAAAAGTTCCTCCGGTATCCAAGCCTGGATGAGCTTCTTCCCATGCCTAAACTGGGTAGTTTTCATGCAGATCACCGATTTTTTTCATTTTTTCTGTAAGTAAAACTAACCCTAAAAATGGCACTTTGTAAGTAACCTGTAAGTAAAAAAGGCCAAAAAAGGGGTGTTCTGTAAGTGTCGCTGTAAGTAAACTTATGCCCATTTTACTTACAAAATCGCTAAAGTGTAAGTAAAACCGGGGCAAAGTGTAGTATAAAATCACGACGACACCTTGACATTTTTAATGTTTTCATGAAGCCATGTGCCTTTTATGTTGACAAAGAATGCCTTGCTAGGGCATCTAGGGTAGCAATTCGAAATAGCTTGACGCACAATATTTAGAATATTTGGATCTTTAGGCTTAAACGAAATAAAGTTTCTTTTCTCAGAAAAGTCCTTTACCGATTTAATAAATATATTTTCTATCACCTCCCTCTTATGTAAATTTAAACAGGCAAGACCCGAGGACTTCTTAGAAGACACATCGAATCTACCGCACATATCCGGGGTTTTTTTAGGGTAGTTCATTTAGGATCCACCTTGGGAGAGCTTGGCGGAGGTGGAGTAAGTGATGAATGCTACATTCAAGTCCGCCTTAGCTCTCATTATGCTTAACGATTCAATGATTAAATGGATTTAGAGGGCAGTGTAGTATTTTTGTAGTAAAATAAAAATAGTATTTGAGATCGTGCAAACTAGATCTTATGACGCTATGACGGTTATGACGCTTATTTCTATTAAAATTTATAGTAAGGGGATTTACTTTAAAAGTTTAGTAAATTGGCAAAAAACCGTCATAAGCGTCATGGAAGGCAGGTATTCCTATGGGGGCAAATATGATATGGAAAATATTTATTTTTCCCTGTTTTCACAATTTTTTTCCATATTCTTATATATAGGGAAAATAGTTTATATCTAGACTTTATTACTTGTTCAGGCGATAATATGGCATCACAAACAACATTAAATGGATCATCTAACAATCTGGAAAAGACCCTCTGGGCAACGGCCGACAAACTAAGGAATAACATGGACGCTGCAGAATACAAGCATGTTGTTTTGGGATTAATATTTTTGAAGTATATTTCTGATTCCTTCAAGGAGGTTTATGAGGAACTAAAAAATGATCCTTCGAAGCTATCTGACCCAGAAGATATAGATGAATACCATTCAAGAAATGTTTTTTGGGTACCACAAAAAGCAAGATGGGATTATCTTCTGCAGAATGCCAAGAAGCCGGAAATTGGCGTATTAATTGATGAAGCAATGGAAGCCATAGAGAAAGGAAATCCTTCCCTTTTAGGGGTGCTCCCTAAGAACTATGCAAGACCGGCACTCGATAAACAAAGGCTGGGGGAGCTGATTGATCTTATCGGAAATGTTGGCCTTGGAGATAGAGAGAATAAAAGCAAGGATCTATTAGGGCGAGTTTACGAGTATTTTTTGGGCCAGTTTGCAGATGCAGAAGGAAAGAAGGGCGGGCAGTTCTATACGCCCCGATGCATTGTGCATCTGTTAGTTGAGATGATTGAGCCATACAAGGGGAGAGTATTTGATCCGTGTTGTGGGTCTGGCGGAATGTTTGTCCAGAGTGAAAAGTTTGTTGAAGCTCATGGCGGAAGAATTGGTGACATTTCTATCTACGGCCAAGAGTCCAATTCTACCACCTGGAGGCTCTCGAAGATGAATCTTGCAATTAGAGGAATTGATGCTAACATTGGATGGGGAGACAGTTTCACTGATGATAAGCATAAGGATCTTAAGGCAGATTTCATTTTGGCCAATCCACCGTTTAATGACAGTGATTGGAAGGGGGAGCAACTTAGAGATGATGTAAGATGGAAGTTTGGTGTCCCTCCGACAGGAAATGCCAACTTTGCCTGGGTCCAGCATTTCATCCATCATTTGGCGCCAACAGGGATTGCAGGATTTGTCCTTGCAAATGGATCCATGTCCTCTAATACATCCGGAGAGGGAGAGATTAGAAAAAATATAGTTGAAGCCGATATTGTGGATTGCATGATTGCACTTCCTGGACAGCTATTCTATAACACAATGATCCCAGCGTGCCTCTGGTTTATTTCCAGGGACAGAAGCAATCACAAGTTTAGAAATAGGAAAGGAGAAGTTTTATTCATTGATGCAAGAAATCTGGGTGAAATGATAGACAGAAGGCACCGAGAGTTGACAAGTGAAGATATTTCTAGAATAGCTTCAACTTACCATGCCTGGCGAGGAGAGGGCGGAGATTACAAGGACATTGCGGGATTTTGTAAATCTACATCTTTAGAAGAAATAAGAAAGCACAGTCATATTCTTACCCCAGGACGTTATGTTGGAACAGAGGAAGAGGAAGAGGATATCGAGCCTTTCGATGAAAAAATGGAGAGACTTACAAAAAGACTTTCTGATCAGTTTGCCAAATCTAAAGAGCTTGAAGAGGAAATAAGGAAAAATCTTTCAGGGTTAGGGTATGAGTTCAGAACACTGGATTGAAGAAAAATTAGAAAATTGTGCTAATTTTCAGGAAGGGTATGTTAATCCCTCAAAAAAAATTTCAGAATACTTTGGTGGAGAAATCAAATGGATTAGGGCAATTGATCTTAATAATTCATACGTTTATGACACAACTAAAAAGCTCTCAATAAAAGGTTTTGAAAGTGCCGGTAAAAGCGCCTTGTTATTCAAGCCTAATACTATTGTAATTAGTAAATCTGGAACTATAGGGAGACTAGGTATAATAAAAGATTATATGTGTGGAAATAGGGCAACAATAAATATTTCTCCGATTGAAAATATTTGTAATCTTAAATATTTATTTTATTGGCTTCTCAGAAATCAGAAAAATATTGAGGATATAGCTGTTGGAAGTGTTCAAAGAAATCTATATGTTTCTTTATTAAGTGAACTTAAAATATTATTGCCACCCCTCCCTGAGCAAAAAGCCATTGCCAAAATATTATCTGATCTTGACGACAAAATCGAGCTAAATAACGATATGAATAAAACGCTGGAAGAGATTGGCCAGGCACTATTCAAGAGATGGTTTATCGACTTTGAGTTTCCAGATGAGAATGGAAATCCTTATCGCTCCTCTGGCGGAGAGATGGCCTATTCAAAAGAGCTTGGCAAGGAGATTCCTAAAGGGTGGAAAGTTGGTAAGCTCGGAGATTTGGGTCAAATTATTACAGGTAGAACCCCATCTACAAGGAATAATAATTTTTTTGGAGGATCTTACCCTTTTATGAGAATTCCTGATATGGATTCAGTTTACCCATTAAAAACTTCTTTGACTTTAACCGAAGAAGGCCTTCAAAATGTAAAAAATGCCATATTGCCTCAAAATTCTTTATTGGTGAGCTGTATAGGTTCTTTAGGACTGGTATCTATAAATAAAACTCCTCTCGTTACTAATCAAAATATTAATTCAATAATTTTTAATAACAACTTATATTTATATTATGTGTATTTTGATGCAAAATTCAGATATAAGAATATTTTAGATAATTTAGCAGGGGGGTCTGTATTTGGAACTGTGTCAAAAAGTAAATTTAGCAATATTACTTTATTAATACCTTCCCTAGATATAATTACTAAATTTCACATTATCAATAATCCATTATTTAATAGAATATATTTTAATTCCGAACAAAATAACTATCTTTCAGAACTCAGAGACTCTCTCCTTCCAAAGCTTATGTCCGGCGAGATAAGGGTTCCGCTGGAGGCGATCCAATGAGGGCCATTACAGAATCTGAAATAGAGGAAGCCGCCATAGAGATACTTACAGAGCTTGGATATGATTATGTATTCGGCCCAGATATCTCTCCAGATGGATTGAATCCAGAAAGGAAAAGTTATGATGAAGTTGTATTAGTAGAGAGACTAAGATCTTCAATAGATAACATAAATCCCAGCTTATCAAATGATGTAAAAGAAGATGCAATAAAAAAGGTCCTAAAGACTTTGGCCCCAGATCAGATTACAACTAATGAAATGTTTCATGAGATGCTTGTAAACGGCGTCGATGTAGAATACAGAAATCACGATGGGCGCATAGTAGGCGCTAAGGTCTGGCTAATTGATTTTAACAATCCAGAAAATAACAGATTTCTTGTTGTAAATCAGTTCTCTGTAATCGAGCAGAACTGCTCAAGAAGGGCTGACATAGTCCTTTTTGTTAATGGACTTCCTCTTGTCCTGATAGAGCTAAAAAATCCTGCAGATGAGGAGGCTACTGTAAAAACTGCATACGATCAGATCCAGACGTATAAGGCTGAAATCCCGTCCCTCCTAAAATATAACGAAATAGTATTGGCTACTGACGGCTCTGACGCAAAGGCAGGATCATTGACATCCCCCTGGGAGTGGATGTTGCCATGGAAAACAATCGACGGGCAGAATAAGGCACCTGACGCCCTGCCACAGCTAGAGGTCATTTTGCAGGGTATGTGCAATAAGAAGGTCCTGCTTGATCTTATCCAAAATTTCACAGTCTTTGAGAAGGAAGAAAAAGGGACAAAGAAGAAGATCGCTGCATACCACCAGTACCACGCAGTGAACAAGGCCGTTCTATCAACTATCAAGGCATCAGGGCCAAATGGGGATAAGAGGTGTGGCGTAGTATGGCACACACAGGGATCCGGCAAGAGCTTATCGATGGTATTCTTCACAGGCAAAGTTGTTTTGTCCCTGGATAACCCGACTGTTGTTGTCTTGACAGATAGAAATGATCTAGATGATCAACTTTTTACAACATTCACAAGATGCAAGAGCATTCTAAGGCAGACCCCGGTCCAGGCCGATAAGAGGGAAGATCTAAAGAAATACCTTTCAGTTGCAGCTGGCGGGATACTGTTTACTACAATCCAGAAGTTCCTGCCAGAGCAGAAAGGGGACAGGTACCCTCTCTTATCAGATCGTAGGAACATAGTCGTAATAGCTGATGAGGCACATAGAAGCCAGTATGATTTTATTGATGGATTTGCAAGGCACATCAGGGACGCACTGCCAAATGCGTCATTCATTGGATTTACTGGAACTCCACTTGAGAGGGAGGACAGAAACACTGCAATGGTCTTTGGGAATTACATTGATATTTATGACATTGAGGAGGCCGTCCAGGATGGCGCAACTGTCCCTATATACTATGAGAACAGGCTTGCAAAGCTTGCCATGAATCAAGACGAGATGCCACTCCTTGACTCTGAGTTTGAGGAGGTAACTGAAGGTGAAGAGGTAGAAAGGAAGGAGAAGCTAAAGAGCAAGTGGGCAAAGCTTGAGGCTATAGTTGGAAGCGACAAGAGAATAAAACAGGTGGCAAAGGACATAGTGTTCCACTACGAAAAGAGGCAAGAAGCAATTGACGGCAAAGCGATGATAGTCTGCATGAGCAGGCGCATATGCATAGAGCTTTACAATGAGATAACAAAATTAAGGCCTGATTGGCACCATGAGGACGATGACAAAGGTGTCATTAAGATTGCTATGACTGGCTCTGCAAGCGACCCGGTATCATGGCAGAAGCACATCAGGAACAGGGACAGGAGAAGGGCGCTAGGGGATAGATTGAAAGATCCATCAGATCCATTGAAGATCGCAATTGTCAGGGATATGTGGCTTACAGGATTTGACGTTCCTTGTCTTCACACAATGTACTTGGACAAACCCATGAAGGATCATGGCCTGATGCAGGCGATAGCAAGGGTCAACAGGGTCTACAAGGATAAACCAGGTGGCCTAATAGTTGACTACCTAGGCGTTGCACTAGAGCTAAAGAAGGCATTGGCCAATTACACAGAAAGCGGAGGAAAGGGAACACCTACATTCAACCAAGAAGAGGCAGTTGCCATAATGAAATCCAAATATGAGCTTGCATGTAACTTCTTCTATAAATTCAATTACCAAGAATTTTTCACTGCCACTCCAAGGCAGAAGATGTCTATTCTAACAGCTGCTGAACAGCACATCCTGCAACAAGAGAATGGGGAAGAGAGATACCGTCAGGTAATAATTGAGCTATCAAAAGCCTTTGCCCTTTCGGTGCCTCATGATGCCACCGATGAAATTGCAGATGACCTGGCATTCTTTCAGGCAGTAAAATCTCGTCTCACTAAGTTTGCCATTGGAAAACAGAAGTCAGAAGAAGAATATGACTCTGCAATAAAACAGATCATCTCGGACGCCATCATCCCTGAAGGAGTCGTTGATATCTTCCAGGCTGCAGGCCTAAACAAGCCAAACATCTCCATATTGTCAGAGAGTTTCTTATTGGAAATTAAGGGCATGGAGCACAAGAATCTCGCCCTTGAATTATTGAAGAAACTATTGGACGATGAGATTAAGACAAGGAGCAAGAGCAATCTTGTCCAGGGAAAGCTTTTTTCCGAGATGCTTGAAAGTGCCATCAAACGATACCAGAACAGGAGCATTGAGGCTGCAGAAGTCATAGAAGAGCTACTAAGGCTTGCAAGGGAGATGAGGGAAGCGTCCGCAAGAGGCAATAAGCTAGGGCTCAAAGAGGAGGAGCTCGCATTCTACGATGCTCTCGAAACAAACGATAGTGCTGTTAAGATCCTTGGTGATGAAACTCTAAGGGCCATTGCAATTGAGCTCGTTGAAGCAGTCAGGGATAATGTTACAATTGACTGGGTCTACAGAGAAAACGTCCAGGCCAAGATGAGGGTCATGGTAAAAAGGATCTTGAAGAAATACGGATATCCTCCTGACAAGCAGAAGAAGGCCACAGAAACAGTTCTGGAACAAGCAAAGCTACTATGCAAGGATTGGGCTGAAGAATAAGTAAAAGCCTTTAAAATTTCAATTATACCCCAATAATATTTATATAAGATATTCCTTATTGAAAATTATGGGAGAATCCTTTACCATAGAAATAAATCCCAAAACATTGGCTTATGCCATAGATAATTCCGGTTATACCTTAGAAGAGCTAGCGGATAGTATAAAATCAAGATCTAAAGTAAAATATTTCAATATTGAATATCTTACAGATATAACTAAAGGCAAAATATCTCCTAAATATACCGATCTAAAAAAAATTGACTCTTTTCTCAAAAGAGGAGTTCCTTACTACTTTTTAAATAATCCTCCAAAAGATAGAGTATTTGTAAAATTTAGAAATAAATATCCCAACTTCAAACTTTCTCCAGGCTTAGAGATTAAATTAAGAAAATATGAACTTCTAAGGGAGGATATAAAAGATCTATGTAATCTAGAAAACATTCCCTTTGAGAGAACTGTCCCGATTTATACTTTAAACGATAGTCCAGTAGAAGTTGCCCATGAATTCAGGAATTTATTCAACTTTGATGAGATTGATATAGATAATCTAGAATCAAAAGATGTATTTAAAACTATAAGAGAACGAATTGAAGATAAATTAGTTTTTGTTTTTAAGGACGATTTGGAATACCTTAGAGGATGCATTTTCATTGGGAATAATCTACCGACTTTAATATTGGTAAACTCAACCGAAGACAAGAATGGAGAAATATTCACTTTACTTCATGAATTTGCCCATTTCCTACTCGACAACGAAGAAATCGATGTTGATATTTCAAAATATGAAAATGATCCAAATATTGAAAGATGGTGCAATAGTTTCTCTTATCATTTTATGATGAAAGATGAAAACGAATCTAAAGAAAAATTTCTTTATAAAAATAAGGAAGAACTTTTAGATAGTTATTATTTAACCCACTTATCCAATAAATATAAGATTAGTAAGCTGGCCTTTGTTTATAGATTCTATTTACTTGATTTGATTTCTTCTGAAGACTATAATGATTATAAAAAAAGATCCCCCTATAAACACAAAAGAACTGCTAATAAAAGTGGAGGAGGAAATTATTATCTCACCTTAAAAACACGATTAAGCAATAAGTTTACTTCTTTAGTCTATAGAAATTATGTTACTGGAAATATATCAACATATGAAGCTTTTAATTATCTGCAAGTCAAAGATCATTCAAGAATGAACCAGCTAGTAGAGGTGTAATATTTGGATAAATATGTAATGGACACCTCAGCTTTGATATCTGCAAAAGACTATTACCCTCCCGATAATTTTTCTAGTTTTTGGAATTATTTGCATAAAATGAATCTTGATAATAAATTGATAATTCTAAAAAAGGTAAAAGAAGAGCTAACTGTAGGTAATGACTATCTTAGCAACGCTTTTTTTCGTGGAAAGATAATTACAGAAGACGAAGATCAAGAAACTATAGAAAATCTTAAATTCATCATTAACAAGTTAGAAGAGGATACTAAGGACGGATTTCAAAGATGGTTAAAGGGAGCAGATCCATATATCATAGCGTATACATATGGATTAAAAAAGCAATTAGGCGATAAAGTCATATTACTTACGGGCGAAGAAGAAAAAGGAGAAATTGTCAAGATACCTTTTGTATGCCGTAAGTTTGATATACCTTTTGGGAAGATACCAAAATTAATTATCGAAGAAAAAATTAATTTTTCTATTGATTAATTATTTTAGTTTAGATTTAATAATTGTAAGGGCAAATAGACAGAATATCCAGTTATAATTCTGCAAGCTCATTAATCAAATCCTTTCTTTCTTCTTTGACTTTAAGATAAGATTCCCAGACTACCTTTCGCACCCTATTCCCTTTCTTCATATTAGGTGGATAATTTTCATCACAAGGGCAGAGATCCTTCTCAAGCAAATCTTGGTAGTAATGCTGGCACTTACTGCAGAATTTCATTTTATATTTGCTAATTTTTATCCCTCTTGTATCTCATTTTATTATAACTTCGTTAATACCAAATACCTTAAAATATCTTTATAATAGAATAAATCTTTCACCTGTGTCTAATATTCTTCCCTCGTCAATCAGATCTTTTATAATAATAATTACATCTAATTCATCTATCCCCAAGGCAGCAGATATTTCTGATTTAGATATATTTGGATTATTAAAAATAAGTTTAAATACATCTTCCTTGATTTCATCCATATATGTTCCATCGAATAATACCTCTTCTACAACGCCAATCTCTTCTTCTACAATAAATTCATCGCATAATTCATTTGGCTGACTTGCGGCAATCTTTGAATTAATATTAGCTGAGTTCTCAGAGTTATCAAATATCCTACTGAAATTATTTTGATTTGCTTGTCCTCTAACTATTTGAGATTTATTTTTTTTATTATAAAATGAATTTAATCCAGAATAAATGCCCCCTGCAATAATAAAAAAAGTTCCTATTATAATCATCAAGATTGAACCACTATAAAATATTCCCGGCCCAATAAACATGTTCTCTGCCACTTCACCCCGATAATAATAGCATTCTTGCAACCTATCTTGTAGTCTATCAATTTCATTGGATTTTTGCATCGTTTCTTCTTCGGTACTGGCCTTAATATCATATGCAGCCCGAAGTTGATCTTCAAGATCTCTGCATTCATTATCGAACTCTTCAAAAGTTTTCTGAGTATACATAGCAGGGCCACAGGTAAGAGCGGCAATTATAGCGCCCAGAATAATTAGAACTAGGCCAAAATAGATAATATTATTGCCCATAAAATTCACCGATATCTTGATCTTTTCAATTATTTAGAATATTAATAACTTTATATTATTAACTAGAATTATAGATAAAGATTTGAGATAATGTTTCGTATTAAGAATATTTATTTTAGGGTAATAATTGTCCAAAATAGAGCACACATGCTCTTCTTATTTCGCATAATCTAAGATATACGTAATTTTGATATTTGCCCACATAAATAAAGTTTTAGAAAAAAATGTGAAGAGAAAACTCCCTTCACATTGACATACTAATAGATATATTCTATATAATTACTCTCAAAGGTCGCCCTTTGAAGAGAATCCTTGGCGTAGGCATTCTCTTAATTATATCCATTGAATAAAAGTATATAAATATTTGTCCATTCTGTAAATGCTGTTACGGGCCACTCTGGTCATACTGAGAAGGGCAACAGATCTCTCTTTTGAATCCATAGAAAAGTTGAAAGAATTAGAAAGAGATAATTGTTAGATAAGTCAATAATTAATTTTAATTAGTATTTAGCAAGTTTCTTGAATAAATCCTTTCTTTCTTCAAAATTCTTGATATATGCCTCTCTAACTTCTGGCCTTACTGTTCTATCTGCCTTAGGTTCTAAAACTACTTGTTCGCATAATTTAGTTTTTTTAGGGATATTGGAAGGTGGTGAAGATTTAGTTCTTATTTGAAATAAATTAACGATTCTGAATACCCTTCTTGAACTGGAATTAATTTTAATTCCGCTAATTCGCTTACACCTTATAGAGTCTCTTCTCATCGTATACTGCCCCTTCTGCAATAAAAATTTCTATAATGTCCTCTTCAACAAAGCGCCCCTGCCAAATGTTTCGATGTGGAACTGAATTGCATATTTAACATCTGCTAAAGCCTCTTCGTAAGTATTCACCGGCAATATTTCTCTTTGCCTAAATATTTTCCCAGAGGTCATCTTCTTCATTGCCCCATATTTCTTTTAATTCAGGATCCATGGCAAAGATATTGTTTGATCTTAATGCCTTTATCATTATATCCTCTAGCTTATTTATCCGCACTTCTAGTTTGTGTAGCTTTTTATCAAAAATCTCCTCAATCTGCAAGTCCTTCACCGGGCCAACAATATAATGCATTTGTGTATATAACAGTTTATGGACTTAAGATAATTATTTTTAAGATCACAGATGATTAATTTTTACTATCTTTTAGAAAAGTATTTTAATTAAGAGTAATAATTGAATTTGGAGGTTCAAATGGCTGTCTTGTTTGAAAACTATCTCAACTATTGCAACTATAAGAAATCTTCTCTTGCCTCGGGATTTTTAGATCTTACAAAAGAGAAGTTTATACAACCCACTACGCTCCTACCTCTGATAATGTTTGTCAAAAAACAAAAATCAAGAATAGAATTAAAACTGCCTTCAGACGGAGTCGTCTCTACATACATAAAAATCGTTACAGACTCTTCCAGCTATTTCTATCCTGATGGAAGATCATATCTACCCATAATTTCACTGCCTAAAGAAAAGGAAAAATCTTTGGATATTCTTGACAGACTGTATGAATTTAATGGCGAAGGTAAGAATTATGGGGGCGAGAATACTTTCAAATATCTTGTGGGCGAAATGGTAGATAATATTTATCAGCATTCAGAGTTTAACAATGCAATGGTAATGGCCCAAAAATATCCAAGAAAAAAATATGCAGACATATGCTTTATCGACGACGGAATTTCTATTAATGGTAGTTTCAAAAAGAAAGGCATACTTTTGGAAGAAGACTATATTGCGATAGAAGAGGCGATAAATGGATTGTCTACCAAGGATAAGGACCGTGGGACTGGTCTCAATACAAACTTTAGGATCTTCACAGAAGGGTTAAACGGGGAAATACTTATAATCTCTGGTAGGGGCGGAGTATTATATGGGGGGCATGGCCACACACCTTATATTTTAAAACAGGAAAATATATTAGATGGAACGTTAATAAACATTAGGATGCCTTACCCATCAAAGGTGAATATGTATGAGTATATCCGATAAAAATATCATGATAAGTGAAAGGGTATCAAGCGATCTGGCACTTAGGGACATAGCTGATGCGCTATTTGATGATATTGAATCCCTAAAAGAAAGTGAAGTAGTTATAGACTTTTCTGGCGTTACCACAATCACAAGATCATTTGCTCATCAGTATTCTCTAAGAAAGAAATCCTCAAAGAAGAACATCTCCGAGATAAATATGCCTACAAATATCCAAAAAATGTTTGATATCGTGGAGAACAAGTACGAAAAGACAAAGCTGATTGAAATTGGCTCAGTCAAACCTATAGTGGTTTAACCCTACTTCTTAATTATCCTGGCCCGATAATAGACGCCTATTTTTCAATCTGAATAGAGACAATAGAATTTAAATGGCGTGAGCAAATTTATCGAAAATATTTTTTAACAAGTCGTATATAAATAACCTAAAATATTTTTAACAACTCATTTATAAATAAGGACAGATCCCATTAAAATAATTAGCCATTTCTTTTAACAGGAAGTGGTAATGTTAAAGGATCCTTTAAGATTCCCAACTTCTATTAAAAAAATATGCCTTTTCTTTTAATAGGAAACAGTTCTATTAAAAAAATATGGGATAATTTTAAATAGAATAAGCCCGTATATTAATATGTGGAAGCTGAAAATTATAAGAATGCATTCGGCAAGGTAGTTCAAGCGGATGGCGAAAAGGGGGATCAGTACAACTTTTTCATACCCAATCCACTTCCCCCAAAGGTAGAGTTTGATGAGGAGCTAGTGCTCATTTTGTCAAAGGCCGAAGAGAAATTAGGTAAACTATCGGGGATTGGCCTTACCCTTCCAAGCCCAAACCTCCTTATCATCCCTTACCTAAGAAAAGAGGCCATAATGAGCACCAGGATTGAGGGAACAAGGATCTCCATGCAGGAAGTGCTGCTCTCTGAAGCGAAAGAGAAGGAAGAGAAAACAAAGGACGCGCAGGAGGTAATAAATTACATTAATACTGTTAACTACGCCCTAACTAAAATCGAAAAATCTCCCATCAATGTAGAACTCATAAAAAACATGCATAAGGTTCTGATGGAGGAGATTAGGGGAGATGAGAGGTCACCTGGAGAATTCAGGGAAGTCCAGAACTGGATTGGTTCTGAATTATCCAAGGTATCCGATGCCAATTTTGTCCCTCCAAATCCAGAAGCTGTCCCTAAATTAATGGAAGATCTAATCGATTACCTGAACAGCGAGCATAATGTTCCAGTGCTTGTCAGGTGCGCATTGATGCATTATCAGTTTGAGACCATCCACCCCTTCTGTGACGGTAATGGCAGAATAGGGAGAAGCCTGATAACGGTCTACCTATGCAAAAAAAAGAAGATGATAAAACCGCTGTTATACATAAGTGAGTTTTTTGAAAAGTATAGGCTGGAGTATAATGAACTCCTGTTTAGAACTGGCCAAACAGGTAAATTCGAGAACTGGATTAAGTTCTTCTTAAAAGCTGTTGAAGTCCAATCCGAGGATGCATTGGTAAGGGCATATAAACTTCTGGATCTAAGGGAAGCTTACAGGAAGAGGGTGCAGAGGGAAGCACAGTCCAGTGATATTCTGAACATAATAGACTACTTGTTTTCAAATCCGTTTATTACAGTCAAGAAAGCTCAAATGATCTCAGACGTTACATACCCAACTGCAAAGAGGTATATGGAAAAATTAGCTGAATATGAAATCCTAAAAGAAACAAATCGTCTGCAAAGAGAAAAAACATTTGTTGCCCATGAGATTTACGAGATAATCAAAGAGATCTAATTTGAATGTATACAAAATGAAATTATACAATGCTAGTTTTCACATTATATTTTCCCAAAAATAAATTATAAGAAAAGGATAGAAAAGAAAAAATAAATTTAGTTATTCCCCCTCTCTATACTGCTGTTTATTATTTGGTCAAACTCTTCCTGGCTTAGATACTGCGGGACATAACTGTAGCCTCTGGATTTCATATTAGATACAAATGATCTTAGGTGATTCCTTGATCCCTTCATTAGATTCTCATATACGGTCTTTATGTCGGCTTTGTCTGAATTAGCAATTGCTTCTTTTAAGTCGATTATGTCTATCTCCTCAATGGCTGCCCCTACCTCTAGGGCGTCTTCCAATGACAGATTTCCTTTTTCTACAAGGGTTTCGTAGAGCAGCTGAAGATCCTCGTTTGTATACTTGCCGATTTCATTTACGTATGTATCTTTTAGGCCATATCTATCAATTAAAAATTTCATCGAATCTGTGTGGGTTTGCTCTGAATTTGAAATATTGTCAAAGATTGGGATATTCCATTTTTCGTAAAGTTTAATGTAGACATCCCTTGCAAGTTTTTCTTCTTCTCGCATGTAGAGCATATCTTCTTTCTCTGCTTCTGTCAATACGGTGGTCTGTGTCTGAGGTATGCTCTTTTCAAGATTTTCTGTATTAATTGAGGTATAACCTTCATCGCTGACGCTTGCTACTTCTGTGTTATTATTCATTGAAAGCATATAGTAGCTTCCAGCAAGTATTAAGAATACTATTGCAACTATCGCTAGATAGTAATTTTTCTTTTCCATAATTCACCTTCATTGCTTAGGCTATTTTTCGATATTTAAGCGTAACTAAAAATTAAAATATGGCCTTAGCAAATCCATAAGCTTTTTAATGATATAGGTTAAGGGATATCAGATTTATATGAAAAAAGCAAATATCAATTATATTATCGATATCCTAATGACATTGTCCCTGATAGTTGTAGGTGCGACTGGCGTAATTATATTTTTCTTTTTTGGAAGCGGGATTAGACAAGGCGGATACCAGGTATTCTTCGGATTGACTAAAAATACTTGGAGTTTCTATCACAATTATATTGGTCTATTTATGGTACTCCTAATGGCAATTCATGTGCTGCTTCACTGGAACTGGATGGTTTGTATGACTAAGAAGTTCATATCAAAAAAATCAGATAAGTGTGAGATATAATCCTAAATGGTTTAAGGGCAAATCAATTATAAGAAAATAAATTATAAGAAAAGAATAGAAAAGAAAAAAATATATTTATTTAACTTCGCACCCTTCAGCATCGGGATGATTCTTGCATTTGTTCTCATCTATTATCTTCAAGAATCTGTCTATAGGGAGGGATTTTTGGGTTATAAATGCAACTCTGTGAAGACCAAAGTTGTTCTGCCCGAACTTGGGCCAGTTTGAGTTTGCGTATGCCTTCATTGATTGTTGGTATGATGCGTAATTCCATGCCGAACTACTCTGAATAGCATAAAGGTCGCCATCATAGTTTCCTATATAGATTGTTCCGTCTTCTCCTATTGAAGGTGATGACCTACCTGACCCAATATAGTATCGCCACTTATAATCAGTACGATCACCTGTTCCACTTGGGCTTATTGCATAAATATAACCGTCTTGGCTTCCAATGTATATCATTCCATCCGCACCTATTGCGGGAGATGATGGAACACTACCATCTGTTTCAAATCTCCACTTTAGATCGCCGCTGGGCGTAATTGCGTAAACGTAATAGTCAGAGCTTCCGACATAGATTGTGCCATCCGCACCTATTGCGGGAGATGATCTATTAATACCGCCATCTGTTTCAAATCTCCACTTTAGAGAGCCACCGGGTGTAATTGCATAAACGTAATCGTCAGAGCTTCCGACATAGATTGTTCCGTCGGCGCCTATTGCAGGAGATGAATAAACATAGCTATCTGTTTCGTAGCTCCATTTTAGTTGCCCGCTTGGCGATATTGCATAAAGATTATAGTCATAGGACCCGATATAGATTGTTCCGTCGGCGCCTATTGCGGGAGACGATCTATAGATACCGCTAGTGCTTGTCAGGTATCTCCATTTTAGAGAGCCACCGGGTGTAATTGCGTAAAGGTATCCACTGTGAGTTCCAAAATAGATTGTGCCGTCTGCACCTATTGCAGGAGATGAGCATACACTCCCCTCTACATCATCGTATTTCCATTTTAGTTGCCCGCTTGGCGATATTGCGTAAACACCATAATCATAGCCAACAGCATATATTGTGCCATCGGCACCTATTGCAGGCGCTTGAAAAGTAAAATAATCATTTGTTTCGTATACCCATTTTAGTTGCCCGCTTGGTGATAACGCATGGATTGTACCGTAATAGTCAGGAACATATATTGTGCCATCGGCACCTATTGCAAGGGCTGCATAAATATAATCTTCAGTATCGTAAGTCCATTTTACATCTCCATCTGCGGCAAGAACGGCTCCAAAAGACGTTAGAAATATACCAACTAGTAAAACAGCTGTTATTTTATTATTCATAATTAGTCACCATTATTGCTAGCATAATATGAATTTTTATTCTTTTTAAGTATTTCGCCTAACTCGGCTAAGGCAGTTGCTCATAAAATAAGTTATCTCAATTAAAATAATTTTTAGAAAGTTTAATAGAAAAAATAAAATAACTTTCTAAATTTTAGATTGACTTCTCCTTTTCCTTTCATCTTCTAAACTTTCTTGCATCTCTGTATCATTTTTAAATGCCTCAATAAATTCTAAGGCCTTATTGAACTCTTTTATTAAGTCGATATTTTCTTCTGCAGCTTTATAGAAGAATTTTTTAATGCTATTTTCTTCTTTTTCTATTCCAAATACTTTGTCTTCCTTAAGTGGCATCCCACATCTATAGCAGTATTCAGAAGTAGGTCCGCAGCTCTCCTTGCATCTTGGGCATTCTACCGGTTTGATATTATTCTGATGCTTACTGTCCTCAGTTTTAAGGCCATAGACCTTATTGTATATCGCATTGTCAATGTCCCTGCCTGAAAGATGGACATATATCTTGGGCATATCTGAACCAAGCTCCCAGCCAAGGTAATGGCACATTTCAGACTCGGTCAGCGTTGATGCTAGGTGTGTTGCCCTGGAGTGTCTGAACGTATGAGGGGTGATTCTCTTTTTGATTCCTGCGTCGGTGACTGCCCTTTTCACAATGTTTCTGTACATTGAGTAGGTGAGTGAATTGCCATAGCTCTTAGTGCAAAGACCAACGAAGAGAGGCCTATCCTCTTCTGGTACTGGGTGCATACTCATCCATATTTTCAAGTAGGATTCTGACATTACAAATGGCACCAATCTTTCGCCTGTCTTGCCCCTGACCTTCACCTTGCCCCCATAATTGTTGAACTCAATGTCCTTGCATTTAATCGAGGCAAGCTCACCTATTCTAAATCCCCCTTCGTAAAGTAGTGCTACCATGGCCTTGTTCCTGGGGTGCCTTGCGGCCTTAATCACAGCCAATACTTCGTCCTTGGACAGGATGTCAGGCTTTCTGTCAATCTTTCTGTTCCCTGTAATGCACTCAAGCCCTTCCCAGTCCTTTCCCTTGTGCCATTTGAAGAACTTCTTCAGGGTCTTGTCATACTCCCTTTTGGTATGTGGCGAATAGTCTGTAATTTCAATTTTCTCTAGAACTTCAATTACGTCCTTTTTGGTCCATTCTGAAAATGTCTTGTTATTAAATTTTTCAGATATCAATCTCAGTATCATAATATAGCGAACTGTCCTCAGGATGCCGATTCTTGTTGCGATTAGATAGCTTTTGTATTCAAGGATA